>Ga0247760_1000299_pt1 | contig 55195 bp, 33 predicted proteins | sample UWRJL171409R4_FD_179936 | JGI IMG/M metagenome (GOLD analysis project Ga0247760, IMG submission 179936) | Plant litter microbial communities from Arlington Agricultural Research Station in Wisconsin, United States - UWRJ-L171-409R-4 | ecosystem: Environmental > Terrestrial > Plant litter >...
CACTGCCAACCTCGTATTCAGTCAGCCAACCTCGCTTCGCAGAAGCGAGTGTGGCCAATGCACTCCGTGCACTGGCCACCCTCACGGCTATAATAACACGGCTTCCACTCTCGAAGATAGAAAGAATCAATCACTTTCAACACACTCTGCTTTCCAATGCCTTGACCCCTTTTGCATTTCAACAAAAACCTTTAAACGTTTCGAACACGCTAAGTAGATCAGCACCCTTACCTCCTTAAAGGAAGAACAGCTTAGATAGCTGCCTTATATTAAGGTTAGTATGCTTAGGACTGTTACCTTAATAGTCCTTTAAAAAGATAAAAAACAGGTATATTAACAGAGGGTTTAAGATCTGATGAATAAATATTAGGAACTGATAGATAAAGTGGAAGACTTATAAATTGAAGGCTTAATAGTAGAAAATAAAGATAGGGTAGTTAAGGTTAGCTTACAGCTTTATAATAAAGCCTGTTTTACTAATCGTCTCAAATATTAACTGGTTAAAGAAGACTACTTTGTAGAAGAATAAGTTGGGATATTATTACTTAAGTTTTAGAAAGAAATTTAAGAGAAGTAACGTATGCGGAAGTAACTAAGGAAAAAAAGTAAAGCACTACTCCCCTTATTCCGTACTCTTTAACTTTAGTACCTACAGTCCACGTCGACTATCCTAGTTATAAGGACCTACTGTGGATTAATTATATATACGATAATTATACACTTAACTAACACTATAACACTGTCGGTCTTTCCCGCCCAAAGTGACATCTTGTCGTCTAACGTCATCCTTTTTTGGCCACCATCTTTCTGGCTCCAATGTCGGTGCTGTGTGTCGGTGTACGTTAGTTGATAACGTCGATAATAGCGCTGATTCACACAGTCTTGTCAGCGAAACGAACAAGCGAAATGCTCCCAAAACCAAAAGCAAACCCACTCGCAATGTCTATGGACAAATTTCATTTCATAGCGTGTAGAAGCTTAGACACCGAAGAAGAAGTCCCGAGCTTGGTGGCGAATGCCTTTAGGAGTGTCCGAACCTGCTCGGCAATCGCGTACCATTCCTTCTACTGTTCTGAATATTCAGGTTTTCGTAAATATCCGCTGCTAACTGCTCAACGTAGACCTGTGTTGATGGGGCCCTGTACACTGAGCCACCAGTATACATTGTGCGATCATAGTCGGATGGCTATGGTGATTTGGCTGCTGCCGGGTTGGTCTTGAAGCCAAGCGCCGACTCGTAACCAGAGTCGGTGTTGGCTTCCGGCTGGATGACCGTAGCAATATCGCTTCCCACAGCCAAGTCATTTTCATTCTCTTCATGACGTCAGCAGCGAAGCGGCGAAGCTGTCGAGCCAGGACTCCGTCTTCATCTATCTCAATCCCAAGCTCGATGAGCGAGAACTCCCAGTCTTGCGGTTCACAGGAACCCCCAAAGACGGACACTGGGTAAGCGGTTAGAGGCCACGCGGTGTCACTTGGCGTCTCGCCTTCATACCAAATTCTTGTTGAGGGAGAAAACTAGGTTCGCGCACTAGAGGCGACGGCTTCTGAGGGCCACCTGTTTTGCAGTGGCGGGACTGACCCACCCTCTTAACACACGCCGTCGAAGCGGGGCGTATCGGCGGGAGAAACCCTCGTTTCCAGGGCGTTTCTGTGCATCCAGGGGGTCCTGGAGCATATCCTCCCCCGGCTCCATCCACGAAAAAGATCACACGTTGAAAAGACCTCGCTTCCTGGCACCGAAAATTCTGCGTGAGCGCAGTTGTGCTTTTCGTTCAGACTAGCCGATAACAGAGGAGTCAATCAAGGAGAATATATCCAGACTCAAACTCGGGGTGATGCACAGGGGTGGTAGGATCAAGAAGTCGATGAACGAGAAAAGGCACCGTTGAGAGAGCTGAAAGGAGGGTACAGTCTGTTAGACTTGAAGAAAAAGTGAGATCCCTGAATTAATCGCGCTATGAGCGCCAAAAGTCAAGCGAGTCTGTCTCATAATTGGAGTTTCCATGTCGTAACCGACAAAGCTGGACAGAAAATACCCAATCTCGACTCCAGCTAACGTATAAAATACAGAATTAATTGTAGCTACCACAATCTGAAAACTGACGCCTTTCTCTCTTCAAGTTTTGCGACTCCTTGTGTAAACCGACTCAAACTCTTTCACCGGTTCTTTTAACAGCAACACCCGAGACAGTAACTAGACAGAGACTTAGGCTCATACGAGAAGTGCTAATTTTTAAGGACATACTGACTTTATATGGATCGTTCGCGATCCGGGCAAGAGACTACCTGCACGTGGTTGCATTGGTCAATTTTCCGGGAGTGAAACCGTGGGCGGTTATTGGAGCTCCAGCACATGACGCATCTCAGCCGCAATTTTCGGACATCCAGTAAATTAACCCTAGCCACAATGATTGGCCACGCCGAACCAGGATTAACCAGTGAACCAGTCAAATAGTAGAAGAGGTTCTCGTCCCGCTCATGTCACAGGACCCCTGACTTCAAACCTCTTGGTCGGGCCCTCGCCGCAGTCGAACTTGTTCTGCGCGTCTTCTCGCCGTTGACAGCCACTGCACCATGGACCCAAGTCTATTCCGTCAACGCGCAGCAGCGCTCCACGTCATCCCGCGACAGGATGATAGCTATCGCGGCGGTTGGCCTTTGGGCTACATTGGGAGCCAATGCCCGACCAACACGCCCGTGATATGCAAACGGGACACAGACGAAGAGCCCCAGGGTTGTTGCCCCCAGGGGCAGTTCTGCAAGACGACAATTTCTGAGGTGTACTGTTGTCCGAGTGGTAGGTCACTCATAACCAGTGCCTTTTCAGTTCTTTTGATCGCGAAAACACCGCTAACCAGTGATTGAAACGTGTAGAGGCAGACTGTGGAACGGCCGTTACCAATCGACCAGTCTGCGCCAATCCAGCGTGGACACTGTTTGGTCTCACTTCGAACCGGTACTTCTGCTGTCCGGCGGGATATTTCGGCGTCAAATCTGTCGAACTGAGCGGGCGCGGCTTATGTGAGGTCAACCTCGATGGTTTACCTACGACTAGGATTGCGTCGACCATTACCAGAGGAACGCCAGCTACCACCGGGACTGTGACTAGCGGCGGGACTGCGACCACTGGCAGTACTGGGCAGAACAATCCCCCAGGAGGGGCCTCGGGAAGCACTGGAACTGGAACTGCTAGCAATAACAACGGTAGTAGCGGTGGAGGTGGCTCCGTCTCCACTGGGGTCATCGCAGGTAGTGTGGTCGGTGGCGTCGTTTTGCTTCTCCTGGGAATTGCACTCATCTTATGGCTGCATCGAAGAAGTCTCAGGAGAGACCCAGGGCCTGGAGCGGGACCGATACCAACACCAAGGGCGGAATCGGAGATTCACTCTCCGCCTTCGCAGTCCATGGCCTCCACTGGTATGGTGCCCCAACATCAGCATCAGCATCCGCACCAGCTTGTCAACCCCGCCATTCCCACACCGCCGCCGTCACACTCTGTCTCGCCGCCCCCACAGTACATGTACCCTCAACCTCCCGAGGCGGGCGGCATCGCACGAGTCGAGATGCCGGTCTACGCTCAGGAACTCTCAGGCTCTGGCCCTACTGTTAGATGAGAAAACCTTAAGGGCAAAAACTTTATGCAATTGATGGTTGTATAATCTCTGGTCAGCGTCCTTTGGTAAAGAAAGGAAAAGAAAATTGGGACTGCCGGCTCATTTTATAATCTTTGGTTCGGAACCAGTTACTCGGAGTTTACAGTGTGTATTTAAGGTCTTTAGGGACATGGCTGAGAGAAGGAGACTCTCTGAAGACTGGGTGTAGTTGTGAGTTGAATGGCCCACGTTTAAAAGGGGTAAGCCAAACCCAAGCAACAACCTCCTCCTCTGCCAGCCTCAACATATGCGAGGCACATGCGTAGCATTTGCTCCATTAAGTGTGAAAGAAATGCAAATCCTAGTTTAAAATCTGGCATCAGGCGAGATCCGATCCTATATTTTACCATTGATTCGCTTCTTCGAATTTTAGGTATTAAAGACGGCCGATGCAACGTCTTCAACCTTACACTAGTGAATCGAACATCGCGCTCCTTAACTTCATTTCAGGAGAGGCTAGCTTTTTGTGACTCACTTAGGGCTTACCCTTACACCAATGGCTGTTTGAAGGCCTGCTCAAACCCATCTCTGGGAATTGTAATTTCAACTTTTCCTGTCAGTCCTCAACACCACCGTCACCACTTTGACCAACTCCTACGGCTCAAAAGTTCTACTCTAAGTTCCGCTCGACTCCGTATCTACTGAATCAGCATGTCCACCAGAACCCAGCAGAATGGCCGGTCCTTTTTCAACTTTCCGCCCGAGATTCCCAACATCATCTATCGCGAGCTCTTGAGGGATCTAGATGTGCCCATTGACGTCTGGCAACAGGACAATCCGGAGTACCCCGGAGAGCCTTTGAGAACCAACTACTCCGACAAAGCTGATCCATATCTAAATTGTCCGCACTACAAACGATCCAGACCTCGGCTCCTACGGACCTGTCGTCACGTCCTCGATGAGGCACCGCCGAGTCTGTGGGAGTGACTCCCTGGGGTCGAATATGGCACCTGTAGTGGAGTCTGCCGCAGTGGTTGATCCAGTGTCTGAGACGGCCGATGTCAAACTCAGACGCGACGGCCAGGCCTCTTATTTGGTGGGGTCGCTGTCGTCTTCTTCGACGATGTGTGCATCTCAACAAGGCCAGTGTCTGCCGGTTTGATCTTTTCGAAGGATAGTCCCCGCAACCCTATTTCTAGGGGCCAAAATGGTCTTGGCGAAGACGGGGAAAAAGCAGTCCTCAAACTCAACCGAGAGAGAGCTTTATATTCACGAGTATATTGTATATGCATCGTCTTCCCCGGCTTGCACTTTGGCTTCCTCGGGTTGTGGCGTTTCTGGAAGATATCGGACATTTGGGAAGCACGGTCTAAGGGTGGGCGGTTGTAGGTTCGTAGCCAAACTTTTGTGGTGATAGCGATGCAATCAGACGACAACCGGGGCATGAGATATCCCCTGCGGGGGAGAAGGGACTCCGGCCACCCGAGCTCCTCCATTATTCTCTTCGAACCCCGGCCACCCCCACGATCCTGAGATCAGGACAGCCTTTGCTTGCTGCACATCTGCGAGACTGCATAATCTCCGACCAACCCCGCCCCGGGCCCCCGGCATACGCTTCTCCTCTTATCTATATCACCCGTGTGGGCTGATACGTGGGCTCAGGAACACTGGGGCAGGTACTTGTGCCATGTCGCTGACCAGTGGTGGCCAGATGACGTTGCCTGGCTCTGAGTTCCTGACATAGGATTACACTACGGAAACAGCAGTATCGCTAAATAAGTAACAAATAATAAAGAGGACATATCGGTGTACTGTAGGCAACGTCCCCATGTACTGTAGATCCACCAAACAGCCCATACATAACCCCAACCCTGCGATGTCGCCCACACCCCGCGATGCCGCGCCAGCTGCCAGAACGCGCCCGCATTCAACCCCCATAAAATTCACCCAATCCAGTGTGCAGCGCTTCTGACATGAGATTCAAAGGGGGGTGGAGATAGAAAAAAGGTTACAGAATACCGCTGCTAACTAGGTTAGAAATAAAGATGATCACGCTCCTCCCACACCCGTCTTTCGTACGTATATAATAAAATGCTTGCCCACTCATGCACTTAGTGCCAAATTTCCCTCCAAGCTCCCCCCGGCTCCTCCTTCCTGGACACCCCTCAGCTCCACCTAGTAGCGTCACTCGGTTCAACTGCTTAACCACCAATATTGGCCACTTAGAACTCCCAGTTGTGAAAAATTCCCATTGCTTCTTAACTTTCTCCAACACGTGAATATTGGGATTAATTCTGGACAGACATCAAGTGCTCTTCCTTTCCAGCAACGAAACTGGTCACGTAATCCTGTCAGCCAAGGATTCACCACTTGCATGACCTGCGCCCCTCTGAAACCAACCAGGCCTCCACCAGTGTCCTTCAACCAGCCACTTGCCGACAAACTGCCATAGAAAATGGCACCCCTAACCTGTACCCGGCCCCCCAACCCGAAGGCGAGGCTAGAACACTATGAAGGTAGGCTCTCTGGCGAAGCGAGAGAGCCATAGAACAGAGTTGAACAAGCAATACAATCACACAATTGCAATCCAAGAGTGCAGTGCTATCTGACAGTGGAAGCTGCTTGGCAACAACCCAAGCACTTGCAGCCAAGCACTGCTGTTGCGGGTGCTTAGTTACACAAGGTCCTCTCAAGCACCAAGCACACAGCGATTAGTCGTAGGGTCACAGTAATCCGATTGTATTTTTATTAGAAATATAATTTAAATATATAAAAATAATAAAATTTCAATCAAAATTGATTTAAATAAATATGCATAGAACACATTTTTGAGATTTATATTATTTTTATGAATAGGAGAGAAAGGAATTGAACCTTCGACGACTAATTTTGCACCCCTGGCCCAGTGCGCAGCACAGTGCACACTGTTTCCGCGGTGGGGAAGCCGTCGGGCTGCACCGGCTCCAGTGACGTTCTGCAGAGTCGTCATACTCTGCTCTCAAGGTGCTACATCTGATCTGACCCTGCAAAACAAACGAACAGCAGCAATCACAGCAGCATGGCTTGCAGCAAGTCCGAAAGCTAACATAGCCCTAGACCGAAGCAGCCTAGCTGCTTTATCGTAAATGCGGAGTACCAACCCCGTCAAATCCTCTCCGAGGGGATGCCCTGTGGGGGCTGAACGGACAGGGCTGTGACGAGAGACCAGCGCACAGCCATTTTACAAGTACCATCTATGCCAAGAAACGTCGTGGTGCATTTAACAGACAGTGGTAGTTTTGACAGGGTTAGGGTTAATTTCTAGAGCGGGTGCTTTCAGGGGCGAGTCGAGTGTACTGCTCAAAGGCCCAGGTGGTCCAATCACCGAGTTAGGGGAATGAAGACATGGCTAAGATGACTCCCAAATCCCAGGATACTCAGGTGCATTACTTAGGTGGTCTAGCCCCATGTCCGGACGGTAATATATATTAAAAATGAGAGGGACATCAAGGAGAATCTAAAAAGAAATGCAGCTCTGGGGTGTCTAGATAGCTCCAAGTCAATCAACATCTACGGTCCCTGGCCACCCTAGACCCCGCAAATCATCGTTTAACATATCAACATCGTCCAGGGTGTATTGTCCTTGCTGATACCGTGTCAGCCTCCAATCTCTTGGCCAACTTAGTGGCGCTTCGATGTTGAAACCTATTTAACCAATCGCATAGCCGCCAAGATATAGCACCATGCAGCTGAGAAAAAGCCCTGGGGCCGTGCATTCTGTATGGCGAGCGGGCTGTTCCGTGTGGTGGAGATGACCTTCCAACTGATCAATGAGTGACCACAGGTTCAGGGGGTTAAGGGCTGACGGGCTTTCTCTGATGTAAGACACCTCCAACATCAAACCACAGTGCTATAAAGCGAAAGCAGAGGGATCAAAATGGCCAACTTTACACTCCCCACCGTCTTCCCCTTTCTGCTCCAATCCCAACACATCAACTTTTCCGAATGGATCTCCCTCTTCACCCTTCTTCTCGCACCGATAATCGCCCACATCGTCTCCGGCATCCCAAAGCTCACATATCTATCAACAGCACCATCGACCTTACCAAAATGGCACGACTACCTCGCCCTCTACAACCCCATGGCCATCATCTGGCGCTATGCCGCCATCACCAACCGTCGTCTTCGCGCACGCCGTAGCCAAGTCTGGGGCCCCACCGATATTGCAGCGGCGAACGCCATCTTTTGGACTTCGTCGGGGTGGAATGGGTCCGAAGACATTGTTACGCGCGGTAGTAATCTGGTGCACTGCGCACGGTTGCCATCAAGCGGACACGCGACTCTGCTCTCGGTCGACACGCTCCAGACGGTCATCGTCACGCTGCAGGGCCTGCAAGCGATTTACTGGCTTGCGGGCGGGCTTGCGCGCACCGTGAGCTTGCCTGGGATGGGGCTGGATACGGTGTCGTTCTCTGTGGCTTTTCTGGGGTTAACGAGGTTGTATGCTGCTGTGTGGATCACGAGCGATTACGAGTTTGTCGCGAGGGGTACAGCTACTGGTAGACGGCACGACCTTGCCTTCCAAACTGGTGTTGAGGCTGCGAATGCGCATCACAGGATGCCGCCACTAGATGCGGGGATTGGCGTTAATGCTTAGGTGGTGTGGTGGGAGTGGATGCACGGACAAAGAACAGACATTCCGTTATGGAGGTGGACAAGACGCCTGTGATGATACACGTATCTAGCAGCGGTGGCGGCAGAGCTAGTGACGGAGAGGCGTTGGCCCCATCGCGGTTCCTCGCAAAGTCCTGGCCGAGCAGGATCTTCCGCGTCGTCTATATCACGCCACTGGCTCTCTTTTGGGTGTTGAGTCTCGGGTTTGCAGTGCCTGGCCCCTGGCAGATCGGCAGGGCGCACCCTTTGACCAACTACCTCGCGGCCATCAACGGGTCGGTTGCGTTCCTGGTTATGATGGTCATGTATGTGTATTACTGGGCGCGACTCGGCTGCGAGTCAACCGTACTCCCTTGCATTGGCAAGCCGTGGTTCAAAGTCCTCGTGTGTATGGAATACACCTTTATGCTTTCCACTATGGTTATTTCGGCACTAGAAACGAGGAGGGCGCCGTGTGGAGTGTACACTACCATGGGAAAGGAGATAGATCCCTTTGTTTGTGCATCTTTCGATAGTTCTTAATATGAGAACCGGAGGGCTCATGTGGCGACGGAATAACTAGTTAGGAAAGGATATATTTTGATCTGCCTTTTGAGATACAGTTATAATACCTTGCTAACCACTAAACAACTAAGAACACTCTAACCATAACCAGGTTCAGTTACGACGTTCTGCGGGCACTTATACCCGGGCGCCCATTTCTTCTGGCGCTGCAGTTAAGCTGTCTGTTCAGCCACAGCCAAGAGCTCAGCATAAGCTTAGATAGCATTCTGTGTAAAAAGCTGGGAAAGAGCGTGCGATGCTCGACTCGTCTGTAACAGCTACCCTCGTTAGGTCAAGGTGAGAAATTGGTTCTTCGTTGGAAAGTGGTAAAGGTGCTTGATTAAGGGGAATATGTATAGCTGCGCCTCTGACTGCCTGAAATACTGTTCTGCTGAGTGGGGCTAATTCCGTCACTTTCACAGGTGTTCCTTCTAAACCTTATAGTAATAAACATAGACACGCATGGCAGAAGATGCATCATTCTCATCCCTGGTATTTTTCTACACTCCTTAACGACATGTTTAATACACCAAAACCCTAACAGCCATTCACATTCTCCCCATCGCTATTAACCCTACCCTGATTTTATTAAAGATGTTCTCTCTGTAAATGGGGCAGAAAAATAAATAAAAAGCTAGAGGTACCCAGTTAATGGCATTTTTAGCACGAGAGGGAGTAAATATGAAGGTAAGAAAAAGACATAGCTTTCTCTTAAAGGATATGAATACGTGTAAAAAGGTTGTTAAAATGTTACGACCTGCTCTTAACAAGGACCTGAGGGGGGACTGGACAAGGTAAGACAGAGCGTATGGCAGGACGCTAATTTAAAGGGTGATTTGAAGACGGTTTGTTAAGCTAGCACTCTTAGACAAGAGTACACTGTCACTATAGTGACCTTTAAAAAGTCTGTGTGCACAGGCCACTCCATTAACTTCTCCTATCCTAACACCCATTCTTTAAACTTCTATTTCTTAGCCATTATTATAGTAATTAGAATGTAAGTAGTATTAAAATAAAGCTAAGAAGACGCTATTTAATATTTAGTATACTAGCCTTGAGCTCTATGCACTGTAAGCCGTCGATGAGGAATTGAATCTAAAAGGCACGAAATAAAGTTTAGATCTATAGTATCCTACGCCCCTTTGATCCACGCTTTTGGAAGCTCTTTATCTGCTTTATTCTCCTTCAGATCTTTAAATTCAGGATGTAATTAATATACTAGCTTTTTCAAACGCTTTTAAATATACTTAATTGGGTTTAGGTCTGGGCTGTAAGGTAGCTAGTTAATAGATATAATCCTATAGCTTACTAGATAGCTTAAAAAGTCCTTAGAATAATGGATAGATGTACTATCCTGTTAAAATAACCTCTTATCAGCTCTGCTAGAGTTTAATACAAGGAGTAAGCTTTCTTTTAATACTTAGATATAGCTGAAAGAGCTAAATCCCTGCCTTAGAGAGTCTTTATCCCTCTTTATAAAGATAAGCTTAGATTTCCTACCCTTTTAGATAATTACTTATATTATAAATGAAAGAGAAGCAGCTTATTAAGTCTGGTTAATGAATTAATGATTAAACTTCTTATAGTTAAATTAAAAAACCTATTTAAAGCTTTTATTTAAATTTTTTTAGATAAAGTATTTATTAGTATAAATTGCCTTAATAAGCTCTTACTCTCGCGGCCTTTAGGTATGGTAATAGATATATTAACGGCATATAGAATATTTATTAAGCTTTAGCCTTTTAAAAGAACGTTAATGCCTTAACCTAAAGTCTTGAATAATAAGCCAGAGTGTGTTAAAAGAGATAATGATAATATCTTTATTTATTAGATAGTGAAGGGTTTTCCACTTGATTTTCAGATCTTAATAGATATAACAAATAATCTTACGCTTATCTACACTGTTAAATTTTTTAAGGCAGCTACTTTTAAGTAAAGAATCTAAAGATTAGTAGTGCTGTAAACATTTAAAGGTTATAGTAATAGTGTTTTAATAGACGTGATAATTATATACGACTTAGCTCTTTAGTGTAACGGTGAATATAGTTAAGATAATAAAAGAACGAGCTTCTTTTAATAACTCCTGGTTAGGGCTATGATTTCTAGTTATTTTAGTATTAAAAGCTGTGGAATTAAGAGCTATAGCGAATAATAGTAAGTAGAAGAAAAAGAGAGGTAGTTATTACGCGTCGCGAAATTTGTTTAAAAGTAGCCTGTGCATACAGATTTTTTAACAGGGATTATATAAGTCGCTGTCATTATAATATATGAAGGGAAATCTAAACAGTAAGATATAAATAAATAATATAATACTAGTATAAGGAACCAGATTCCCTTATAGCTATTATAAGTATGATAATAACTATTTATATTAACTATTTAAATATCTTAATACTTACACGTTATATTCCCAGGACACTGTCCCGACCTCTGTTATCCTAAGGCCTGGGACGTTCCCCGCTGGGACACTCCTAACTGGTTATAAAGGCTTTAGGTCTTTACACCCTTAGCCCAGTGCGCAGTACCGTGTATACTGTCCTCCTGCACTATCCCTTCTGTGGGGGACACGTCGGGCCGCGCTGGCTTAAGTGACAGCCTGTAAGGTCGTTATACAAAACCCTGTGTAGCTTGGTTGAGAAAGCTTAGATAGAATGGATATCTAGTAAGGTTATACGCCAGCAGGGTCCTTTAGCTTACAGTAAGAGTCTTACACTTTATACTTGTTAAACTTCAGGAACCTACAGGGCTGTAGTACAGCGGCTGTGGCTTAGAAGAAGAAGTGCGTACTGGTCTAAGCCGTACTATAGTACTGTAAGCACTGTAAGAAGTAAACAAAAGCCTGAATTACAAGGCAGTGCTACTGTAAAGTGGGACTAACTAATATAAGTATTAATTTTTCTAGTTACTAAGTACCCTGTACCGGGTACCCTGTAGTATGGTTGCGTATCTTAAAACTACCAGCTGAATCTTCTGGAACCCTTTAGGGTTCCAGAAGATTCCAATCCACTTTAGGGCCACTTAGGGCCCTTAGAGCACTCTGAACCTTCTAGAATTTAGGGGGGTGGAACCTCCTGAATTTAGTAGGGCTACTGCCTTATAAAATTAACTAGAACATTACAGTAGCTATGTTAGCCATTATATTAACAGAACTATATAGAACGGTTTAAAACAGTACTATTCCATTATTATATTAGTTAGTTCCATTTTACAGAAGGCTTTGGAATTCTTCCAGAGCCTCCTACAGCCTATAACAGGCTCTCTCCTCTCCTGTATCTAATTTTAATTAAGTAAGCAACTCTACTTAATTTTAATTATTACATAAGGCACTGCCTTTTAAATCCTCTTATTTCTAGCGTTAATATTCGCTGTAATACCCTTATTTACAGTAGCACTGCCCTGTAATTCAGGCCTTCGTTTGCTTCCTACAGTACCTACAGCACTGTAGTACAGCTTGGACTAATACGCACTTCTTCCTCTAAGCCACAGCCGCTATATTACAGCCCTGTAGGTCTCTAAAGTTTAATAATAATAATAAAATAGTACTATTCTAAACTATTCTACGTAGTTCTGTTAACGTAGTGGCTGACGTAGCTACTGTGACGTTCTAATTAATTCTGTAGAGCAGTAGCCCCACTGGATTCAGAGGGTTCTACCCCCTTGAATTCTAAAAGGCTCGGAGTGCTCTAGGGGCCCTAAGAGGCCCTAGAGTAGGTTGGAATCTTCTGGAACCCTTTAGGGTTCTAGAAGATTCAGCTAGTGGTTTTGGGGTACGCAGCCACACTACAGGGTACCTAGTACAGGGTACTTAGTAACTAAAAAGATTAACACTTATAAAGGCTATAGCCTATAGGCTTAGTAAGCCTATAAGGCCCTATAAGCCTCCAGCTTGTAATAAGGTTACTTAAATTACACTAAAGGGTACGTATTAAAGTAGTAGTCCCTGTACTGCTTATAACCCTTTAAACTAGAAGCTTAAAGAGCTTATAAGGCTTTATAACTACGTATAGTTTAACAGTATGTTTAAACTCCCTAAGTATAACTAATGTAAATCTTAAAGTGGTAAGGTAATCACTTATAACATTATATATTGCTAAAGCAGGGATTTTAAAAATGTTAAATTTGTTCCAATATAAACTAGCTTAAATAGTATAATAAGATCTAGTATTAAGATTAATACTTTTTAAATATAGTAATAATTTTTAAATAATCTTATCTACTTATATCTAATTACTTAGTGAGAAATACCTTAGTAGCTGGCAGTATATGTTACAGATAAAGGTGTATTTATAATAAGGGGTTATAAGGAGGCTTTTACTAGTAGAAGTGGGAGTAAAGAGATCCTGTCTAAACTGTGAGCTTAATTAGATATAAGTAGGTTAAGATTTACAGTATAGATAATATCTATACTAGTAATTATATTACTAATAAAAGTAAGTTAATTATATTCCACTGTTAAATAAAGGTATAACTTATAAGGGGCATTATATAGAGATATACAAATAATATTAATATAGTTTTTAGCTTAGTTTATAACGCATATAAGATTGCGCTTTTAGTTATTTAGGCACACTAACCCTGAAACGACTATATCTACTGTAGTGGCGCCTAATAGAATTCGTTCTTTCATGATCTCGAAATACTTTAAACTAGCCCGGATGGGATCTTAACCATGTACTCTTAAAGATTGAAGAAATATCTCAGGCGTAACGGCTAGGCCAAGGAGCGTTTCCTGGATCAGCCGACTTCAAGAGAGCGGAGGAGTGTTGAAGAACTCATCAGAACTCTAACACACCAGTTGCAGCCGTTGTCTGGTCTGACACTTACAGGCCCGCTGCAAGACACCGAAATTGTTCTTTCTCACCTGAGAACGTACATAGACCAGTGTCTCTCAACGGGAACCTGGGTGATCAACCCTGACGTAACATACCGCGGCCGCCATGGTGGTAGTGAGGCCATTCTCGTCGAAACCTGGGGACGATTCGACATTGTCACGCAGTTCATGGTACGGTCCGAAGATATCCCAATTCTGGATATCTTAGATCCCGCCTTTCGCGGACTTCGACTCGCCATCTAGAAGGAGTTGCCTCGCGCCCTTAGTTTCCTTCTTGCAGCCCTAATAGCTCTTTATCGGTTTAGCAGGAGCGACTTGATCAGCATCACCCTGAAGTTTCTTTGCGATGCGGGCCGAGAAATCCTTGGAGAGGAGCACCCGCTGCCTAAATTGTGGAGGGCCATCGCACAACTCCCCTTTGGCGACAAATATAGACCATTCGAAACGATCTTTTTCTTCCTCATGCGTGAGCTGGCTTCCAAACTTGGGGACCGCAGCCCCTTGTTCGCCTCTGTTGCCATCGATTAATTCAACGGGGTGATGACAGCGAAGAGTACTGGGGACTAACTGACATTACTGAGCGAAGCGTTCGAAAGGATGGGCTTGAGTGGTGATAGCTCTGCGGGATTGGTATGGGCCGAATTGCGGATACGACATTACACCACCTTGCGGAATCTGAGCATCGAGCAGGGGAGGTTTGAAGAAGCGGAGGAAAGAACTGATCTTGACCTTCCCCCATCGAGATTGCTTAAAATTGTCAAATTACGTAATCGCGCCTTGGCGCCACGGAACCGCAGCGCGGCCGAGCATCAGAGCTTCGCTTAGCTGAGAGGACAGTTCCCTAAATAGAACAAGACTTGAGAGCGTTAATTACTGTGTTCTTAGTTAACTGCGTTGAATTCTATAATTAAGAGTCTCAAACAAGTGATAATATTACTGCTTTTCTATCGGCGCGTAAATTACAATGCGTGTAGAGCCCCGATTTTCACACGTTAAGCTGAATAAACCGTTAACGAGCAGCCCCTATTAGGCATTAACGCTTGTGAACACTGTGAAAGCCTTTAAACGACGAAGCTATAGCTAATATAAAGGCCTCAGAAATTATCTACATAAGCTTAGAAGACTGGATACTTTAGTTAAGGAGCTTTTAGAGCCATATAGAGAGAGCTAGCTTATAGAAATACATGGACCTTAAAGGAGAAGAACTGTAACTAATAGAGCTAGAAAAGCTAACGTTCTCAGACTTTTTAAGAAAGACTATTAATAGAGTTATACACCACTTTAAGCAGCTCTTAGAGCTTATAGCCACGTAAACCACTAACTATTAAGGCGATCTAAAAGATTACTAGATTAACCTTATTAAATATAAAAGTCTGGAGAAGAGGTTAAGGGTGTTAAGGGACCACTTTTAAGCGTTAATAGCCCTTAGAGTCTACACGATTATAACTAATATAGGGGAGAACTTTAAATAATAGTATATAACGATTGTAGAAGTAAATTAAGGTTAGGAGAACATTAGAAAATAGAAGCTTATAAGTGTTATAAACAGCACCTTAACACGTTTGTTAAAAGCTATAAGAAGGTTCTGGAGTGGATTATAGAGTGGAATATAGTAATAAAGGAGGCTTAGTAAGTGAACGTTCCAGATTGCTAAACGCTGCAGATTTAGCTTACGGAGCTTACTAGTACCCTTTACACACTTTTAGCTCTTTATTCTTAAACCGCTAACTTACTTACGAAAGATAAGGTGATTTATAACAGAGAGTTACAGTTCTTTTAAGTAATTAATAACCTTAAGTCTTAATTAGTAATTACTAACGTGTTAAAAGTAATAGGTGGAAAGATTTAAAAAGCTAGTTTTAATATTTAAGTAAAGTAGGAGGAAGAATAAGAAAGCCTAACGTTTCACAGTAAGAAGGTTACGTTAAAAGCAGGTAAATAAGCAGGAGGGTATAATATTAACGATTAAAAGTCCTTAAGAAACGATTAAAAGAACTGTAAATTATATAGAGGTGTAGCGTGCTGCAGCTCTTAATACGGTATTAAAGGCTGTAAAGGTTAAGGAGGTAAAGGTAGAGGTAAAGAAGCGGATTTTAAGAAGAAACGTAGTAAGTGGAGCCTTAAAAGGGTTAGGTTTAAGAGCTTAAAAGGTTTAAAGAAGTGTATTACCTGTAATAATAATCACGATCTTAAAGATTACTAATTAATATTCCCTAAACTTATACCTAATATATGGAAATTAAACTTCACCATAACCGTACTGATTAACTCTTGTTAAAAAGGTAATAAAGCTTTTAATAAAGTTATTAAGAAGCTTAAGGAATAAGGGTGTAAAGAAAGTTAATAACCTATAGAGGAGGTAGATCTAATGGTAAAGAAGAGAGCTCCTGTAAGCTTCCTAATGGTAAAAGGCTCCTTTACAGCAGTTATATACCCTTTAAGAAACTCTGTAATCTTAGATTTTAACACTACCCTTTATATTTTTAATAAGTTAATACGGTTCCATAATTACCATTATACGCCAGAAAACGACTACGTTTACATTAAAGATTCCACAATTCTAATCTTAAGATACAGTAAAATAGACCTAAAGCTTACTTATCACAGTAAGAAGGCGTTCCTTCACCTTAAGAACGTTACGTTCTGCTAAGGTTTCACCTATAACTTAATCTCACTTTAATAACTCTATAAATAAGGTATATAGTAAAATAATAAGCCTTTAACGAATTAACTAATTATTATAGACAGAACTGTACTTACTAACCTTATAAGCTACTATAACTAATTTATTCTTAAGTACGTTAAAAAGGAAGCTATATACACCTTATTTATAACGTGGAAACGTTATTATATTAAAACTTGCGAGAAGAAGCCTACAGTAATAACCCCTTATCTCTAATACTTACACTTAAGCTACTTAGGTAAAACTGTTATAAAATACCTTATTTATAACGTAAAAGGAGTGCGCTTTCAAACCCCTAATTACGTAAAAGGACTTACAGGGTAATAACTTCACTACAGAGAGGTTAATCTTATTAACTACATTACCCCATTTCTAACGCTTACAGAGTGCAATAACTACACTAAAGGTAAGCTTAAGAGGTAAAAGAGTAAAAGGGTAAGACCGTAGCCATAATCGCCTTACTTACAGTAAGCAATTAACTTTCTAAATCACTACTAAAATGCCAAAGGCTATTAAAGAATTATATTCTTCACAGATTATTATAATAGCTTTATTATAAAGGTCTACCTAAAGGATAAGAAAGCTATAACAATTATAAGAGTTTTAAAACACTTCTAAGAAGCTTATAAAATTTAATTCTGCTGTAAACCTTAAGAGATAAAAGCTAATAATAAGCTCTTTTAAGCTAAAGCACTCCTTCGCTTCTTCTTACGTAAAGGTGTAAAGATTAAACCCTTTACCCTTAATATTTAATAATAGAATAAGGGTATAAAGCACTTAAAGGGTATAATTAAGGTAAAGGCAGCCTTTATAAAAACAGGTTCGAAACTACCCCCTTACCTTTAGCGTAAAACTATCTCTTATATAATATATTTAAATAACAGAACGCTACACTAATCGCTAAACTGGAGCACGCCTTATAAAGATATTATAATCTATGTTACGAAACTGGAAAGCTAGCCCTAATAAGCTTAGAAACCACACTTAGCTCATCTACACGCTTATAACTGTAAAGCCTTCACCTCTATTACGGAAGCGATTCTTAGCGAAAATAAGAAGAATAAGCTTAAACCGAGAGCTTAAATTAGTTATTTAATAAGTTACAGGTCTTTAAACATCTATTAGATCTAAAACCATCTTATAAACACTGTAATAAGCACGTAAGATATAATCTTTAATAAGATAAAGGTCTTTTATAATAATTTAAAGCGTTTAAAAGATAACTTTAAGAATTAATCGTTATAAAAGATAAAGGAGCTCCTAAAGGAGCTTAAGCTTTTTAAAAGGAAATAAGATAAGTACACCTTAAGTCCTATTAAAGAAGAGGAAGAAGAAGTACTCTTTCTCAGTCTTAATAAAGCACTTAAGTATATAGAAAAGGTAATAAAGCAGTTAAAAAGTATTATTATTAATTAAAGCGTACTTAAAGGGTATAAATAAGGAGTAACTAATTACTATTAACTAGTTCTACTACTTAAGGCGTTACTAACTTTTAAAAGTATACCCCCTCCCCATATAGCTATAGTAGCTGTTATTATTAAAAGACTCCTTAACTCTTATAAAAGCGTAGCGAATACAGTATATGTATAAGTAAACTACTCCTCTTACAATTAACGTAAGATAATACGCTAAAGTAGACCCTAAGAGGCAACGTTTAACACTAATTACCTAACAGTAAGTATTAAAACGCTAAAGGGAAGGTGTACTATTAAAAAGGCTCTAAAGAAGGTTATAAGCTCCTAGAGTGGTAGTAATAATAAGGACCTTAAGTATAAACCTAAAAAGAAGGCGCTTAAAGAGCGCCCTTTTAAAGGGAGAGTATATTATAGAGATTTACTTATTCTTCCAAAGAACCTTAAAGAGTTACAGTATCACCCTTAGAATTTAAAATTTACGTAAGTATAAGTAATCCACTTATAAAGTCACTAAGAGATAAAATCCTAGATCAAGACTGTAAAAAGTAACGTAAACGGCTATTAAGTACTTAATTATATATAGGTATTAACTTATAAGCTTAATAAACACAGTTTCTTACAGAAATATAAGGTAAGATTAGTAATCTGTAAAGATTAATAACGTAACTTAATCTTTAAGAGCACTTACACCTTTACACTTACAAGTTAATCGTTCTAGTTATTAATAGTAATTACAGCACACTTTAATCTTAAGTTAATCTAATATAACGTAGTTAACGCCTTTATTTACACTAAACTACCCTACAATATCTACATACAAATACTATTAGGTTTCGAGAAGAAAGGTATTATTCTCCTACTTTAATAAGCTCTTTATAGGCTTAAAGAGTCCCCTCTCCTCTAATAACGCCATTTCAATACTTCCCTTTACAGAAAGGGCTTTAAACCAGTACCTTATAAGCTTTATTATTTCACTAAAAAAGGTGTAATTATCTTCTTCTATATTAATAATATAGTAATTACTTATAAAGCTAAACAGTAACACATTATGGCAAAATTAATAAAGCACTTAACGTAAACTTATAAACTTTAAGGTGGTAAGCTGCTCTAATAGTTCCTTAAAATAAAGATCTTTTAAAACTGTAAGAAGCGTTTAATTTAGCTAAACCAGTCAGAGTATATTATAAAGTTAAAACGCCTACTCCACATAAGCTAAAGAGAGTATAAGAAGGAGATAATATAACCTTTAAGGAACCCTATTATTACTAAAGAGCTCCTAATCTATTTAAAAGAGGCTACTGCAACTTTAATACAGGATTACTAACGTAAGGTAAGATTTATCCTTTACACCACTGTGATCTTTAGGCTAGACATCACTTTTACGGTTTCTAAACTGCCGTAATTTAACCATAACCCTAAACCTCTTTATTACTACACAGTTAATTGTTATATCCATTACCTCTTAAGCTCACAGCACTTTACGTTAACTCTTAAGGGTAAGGATACCTTTAAGACTTAAAGTGACGCTAGTTTTACTAATAACTTTAAAGATCGTAAGAGCTTATAAGCTTACGTTATAAAGCTTTTTAATAATATAGTAAAGTAGTAAGTAAATAAATAAGATATTATCACCACATCTACCACAGAAGCAAAGCTCCTTGCCTTAATATAAGCAGTAAAGGAGGTAATATATACAGATCGCTTACTGAGTGAACTAAGCGTTCGCCTCGCGTACTGTAAAGTTATCCTTTAGTGTGATAATTAGTAAACGATCAGCCTAGTTAATAAGGAAACGGCCACGTTACAAACTAAGCTTAAACACGTAGATATTTATAATTACTAGCTCTGGCAGGAAGTTGTAAATAGAAGGATCACGGTTAACTATAAGCTAACCGATAAGATACTTGCTAACGGCCTTACTAAGGCCTTATCAGTATTAAAGTTCAAACTATTTTAAAGCGTTATAGGTGTATAAGACGCTTCTTCGTAACTGGCCGCGCGCGTGACACGCGAGATCACGGCAGAGGACTTGGAGGCCAGGGAAGACCTTTTTGAAGGTGGTAAAGTGGCAGTTTCAGACCGGTTATTGCCGGATTCGGAGTACGAGAGCATAAGTATGGGTGAGAGCGATTAAGGAGGCTTTGGAAACTACACTGTTTTGCATTATTTCAACTGTTTCAAAGCTCTTATTCAGGAGTCAATTAACCACTTGGAAGTGGAAGATTGAGGGGGTGTGTTAAATTACGTAATCGCGCCTTAGCGCCACGGAACCGCAGCGCGGCCGAGCATCAGAGCTTCGCTTAGCTGAGAGGACGGTTCCCTAAATAGAATAAGACTTGAGAGCGTTAATTACTGTGTTCTTGGTTGACTGCGTTGAATTCTACAAAAATCTGGCGACTCCAATCCAAGGTTAGGGTAAAGGAGCGCAGCGGCAAGTTTTCAGAGGCAATGGAGCTTTTTCTCCTGTGAGGGGCTAAGTAAGGTGGATACCGTTACTTGGTGACTGAATCGATTATAGTTTCTATAAAAAGGAAGATCAAGAGTAGATACAGGAGCTGCGCTCCGCGCAGCTATTTAGGCGGAGGCCCGCCTCTATGGGAGCGGTGGTCTGGGCTCTCAGCCCAGACCCACTTTGGGGCCTTAGCCCCGTGACATCTCCAGGCTTTTGGGATGACTCTGGACTTCACCGAGGAGTACTGGGTCCAGCCTACGCTGAGGTCCCTCGAACAGATCTCGTCAATTTTGGGCCATCATGCTGAATCGCAGCGGTTCAAGGCTATTCGATTCGATCGGATCCGTCATCTCACTACTCGGCCCACGAGCGACATTGTCCTAGCTCCTTCCTCGCCGGTTGGCTCCGTGCCCCTAGACGCAAGTCGACATTCTTCACGTGAAAACGCCCTTTTGGGGCAAGACGCAATATAATCATTGGGCGTCAATCATCTTAGGCTTCGCGATCCAGTCTTCCAAGAACTGGAATCCCCTCATGCACCAGAACTATCCTATTCCGTCCAAGACCTGGTTGAATCTTTTGCTGCCGATGACGGTCAGCTTTCAAGCCATTCTGTCTACAACCAAGGGGAACCGTCTGCAACATACGATCTGGAGACACATGATTGGACCCGGTCCCAAGATACCCACTTTCACGATTCCGAACTGTATCCGAGATCATACAGTGCCCTCGAAGATTATGAATTAACGACCATGTCTTGGGGTGACCGCGACGAGTACTACGGTTCAACTGTTCAAATGTTCCAATACAGCTATGATGAGGGCCACCCCTCTCTGTATTGTTATCTCCCGACGGATGACCCTGGCAGCGCGTTGTATGATAGGGATGAACCTGCGCCGTACGATGGATCTACTCATCTGGGCAGGCCTAGGTAGAGTACAAACCCACCAATATTGGACTCTTTACTGAGTTGCCAACTGGAAGGTAGCTCGACAGGACTGGGCAGTGGACAAGGAGAGCAAGCGAATCCTGAGTATTGCCCCTCCACCAACGATCAAAATCGCTTCCATCGACATTTAAGTTCCCATGCTCGGCAACTTTCGGAGTGCGCGACTCCTTGGGGCGGCGGCACGCTCCTAAATCAACCGGACGACGAGAGATCTCCCGGGGATGGCCAATCGCAGACTCTATCCGGCGGTAATGCTCCTACCGATAGGTAGAGAGAGAGAGAAGCAACAACTAAAGGTAAACGGGGTGAAGTCACGCCTTGTGAGGAGCTCTGTTCTGACAAGATTGACTACAAAAATGACAAAGGCAAAAGTCTGGATAGGCCTAAGAGGCACGAGAAAAAGACCGCGCTACACAAAGCCGAAAAAGAAAACAATTTATCCCGGCCCAAGAAGGGGGGTCCATGACAGCTATTTTTCGCTCCAAAGGGCATATGGAAGAGGAGGTGTGAAAAACAACGACCCGTTTTACTCGTATAGAGACACGTATTACGAGCTAGACTAGTACCTATAGGAAGGCTGAGAGGCTGCTAGGATTTGGCGAACGTCACGAGGCTTGCAAATGATCAGCACCTGTTCCTGGGTTTGGCCATCATGCTGACATCGCCGGTGATATAACATGCTAATATCTCGATCAGTGCTCTCCCTCGCCTCGTGAAATTCTCTGGCTTCAAGACCGAGCAAGCTGTTACACTACCTGAGCTATAAACACAACTTGACACCATTCCTTGACGTCATCTGAGTCCTATTGAATAGAAGGAACTGCAGTCCTCCGCTCAAGAACGTAATCAGCCATGTCAGCACGGGCAAAGTTTGCCCGCTACCTGGTACAATACTTTTGTATCGTTATCACGGCAGTGGAAAAGCGCCGCAAAACATTTCCGAAATTTGGGTGTTGGGCTCCAAAATCATAAAGCCCCTCGATAATGCATGATGCAGACAACTTGTGTGGCTGCGCAACCGCTGAGGAATGAGATCTTGGGAACATGGAACCCTCGTAAGCTATTGGACATCCGCCTCTAACCTCTGCCAAACCGAAACTCCGTGTCTAGCTCTGACTGGACCGAGAAGCCAGCTAATCACCATGTCTGCGGCTAACAACACGAACATTCACGGCAACGTTACCCGGAAATCCAATCTACCCTCTCACTTGGTCGCGGAGCAGAGGCCAAATCTGCAGTCATCCTAATCGCTATAGCAGCACAATATGTAACCCATGTTACACCAAGGACGTTAAAAAAACACCATCAGGGTCCAGTGCAGCGGCTGTGGCGATGGAAAATTCTAGAGGGCTATGCGTGCCGCCGAGGTGAGGGTCTCGGTGTCTACTGTGCTCTACTGCCAAGTGCTGTTGGTGCTGAGAAATTACTGCGCATACGATACCCGTCTACTGATTGGGCCGGTTCCCAGTAGCGAGGAGAATTGCATCGCCGTCGTTGAGATGGAGGGCCCGATTGGGGGGCCTGCAGCCCGCTCAACTTTCATTCTCCCAGTTTCTCTATGTCCGTCAAGGGAGCGAGTCAAACCTGCCATCTACTAAAACTTTGGGTGTTTTTGGGATCGTTAAGCAAATCCTCACAGTACATGTTGCTAGGTCATACAATTGTTATCTGATGGAGCCATCTCTAGTGAGTCGGCCGAAGTTGATGTCAGTTCGAGAGTCAGCCTTGAACAATTCAATGATATTAGATATTGTATATGAGGCGCAGCAAAGAGACGAGATGATGTGGTATCTATAGACATTTACCCGGCGGGGTTGGGAACCAGAACGGCTCCAAGGGGGAAAGTTCCAATGTATTTATTTGCCTTCCCCCCCCCGTGGTCACATCTTCGAGAACTGAAAAGTTTAAGAACTCGAGTCGGTGCCAATAAAAAGTTAAATAAACCGAAAATCGGTCACCAAGGATAAGAAGACCCCAAAAATGGCTCCACGCTTCGCTGCTTTCTTCCTCAGCATCACCGCGTACTTTGGTGCCCAAGCTACGGCGCAGCTAATTACATCCACAACATCAGCACCACCAGAACCTCAACACACGGCAATCTATACGATAACCCTTGGAAACTTCGAGGCCATCACGACTGTAGTCGTCACGCTGCTCATGCCGCGCCACCACACCGGCTTCCCCAAAGATGGCACTCCGGTAACGGGTACGGCCATCTCTCAGCTCTCGGCCGTACAACCGGGTGGCGGAATGTCGACGTGGTCCGAAACTGCCGAGCTCTACTGGACGCTCACCGGAAACAGCGACTCAAGATGGCCCGATACAAAACGGCCGAGATTGAGCCTCGATACCACGACAGTGCTGCAGTCGAGCTACATCGAGAACTCCTTCAGTACTACAGATTATTACGACTCCCAGGGGATTCACATGCGTTACGTCTACACCAGGCTGCAGGAGGTAGAGTTGGCGGAAGGCGTGGGCCCCAAGTACCCGGCGACTATCGTACGGCAGGGCAAAACTCTGCGCGGAGCTGGCGGTAGCGGGGGGGTCGTGGGCGAGGAGCCACATTCGTGGATGACGGCTGAAAGATTTTTCACCTTTACCACCATGGTCCAGGTATCAGCGCGGCCTACGCCATGAGATTCCACTTTCGTTGTTGACGATGCGTCTTGCGTTGCCTTTTTTGGGCGTAAGGGTGGGGGCCCTGGATGGTATCTATATCAGAGGGCGGGTCGAACTTCCTCCGGCTGCCCACCTGGGTTGCGGTTAGCAGGTAGAATCTCCATTGGGCAAATGAGAGTGTGGTGAATTACCTATCTAATCACCATCATCAGCATTTCAAAACTCCAGTCAAGGTGTTGCAGATGCTGTGTATTTCCATCGCTTCTTAGCGTGGATGGACTTGGGACGGCTCCTCGAGCAAAAATTGGAACCCGTTTATATCGCATCCGCATTGTGCGACGATGAAAGACGGATTGAAGTTGATATGGAGATTAAGCAGATAAACACGAGAGAATTCTCATATGTGGAATGTTTGAGAAAACCTAGCCCCGCAAATCCCTGCGTTGGTGTTTGGCGAATTGCAACATGGCGGCGCAGGATCGCCAGCCAAAAACGCAAGCAGCCGCGCCTTGTTCAGTGTGTCACACAGTCTAGTGTGTGAGAAAACTCTAGGGCACTCAGAGTTGTCGTCGCTATTCGTGGTCTTCATGCCGTGAGTGCCGTTAGAATTCCGAACCGGGCTCGGGGCGACGATGTGTTTCACGGATATGAGGCTGGGAAAGGAGAGTTGCAATGAGAACTCCACGCCTGTGTCAAATATCGTCGTGCCAATTGAGTCTAGTCTGCCCCAGACCGCCAAGTGGCGAAAGAGTTGACAGGTGCTAGTAGCCAGCTCGCACCTTGACCTTGGGTGATGACGCCCCTCGCGCCGGAATCCCACCTTGTCATGTCTCATAAACCCTCGCGACTGCTGACATGTCTATGTACACCGATGCCGTGATTCGCACCACGGCGACCTACGAAATCGATCCACCTAGCGAAGGGGAAATACGTTAGCGGCTCGAATCTGTTCAGGCTATCGGATTCCCTTGTTTTGTCGCGTTTGAGGAAACGACATTTCCAGGCTGATGGTGATAGAGCCCTTTTAAAAGTCAAAATGTAGGTTGGGTGGGGCAAGCTCCCATGTCAGGTTGTTTGGATTTGGAAGCATGGTCCTCACGTGATCAAGTTACCCCACCATCAGCGATGACGACGACGCCGAATCCTAACCCAAGCCGAAATTTCAAGTATCCCCAACCCTCTGTTCTCACCTTGTCGCTGCGTCGAACACATCAGCACCCGGAATGGATGCCAGTAATGAAAATGACGTCCGCTCAGAGGTCACTGCAACGTCTGGAATCACCGCTCATACCCCCGCCAGCGACTCATCAGACAGCGAGTCTTGCTTCCGCTACCGCCCTCTCTCACACGGCCATAAATTTCTAATTCGTGAAAGGCTGTCCGGCAAGGTCATCGCCTATATGAGCGACGACGGGCTAGGCTTGCAGGACATGCTCAAAGCGAAACGCGCCGACATTGAATGGTTGTGCATTGAGAGGAATGGATATTTCGGACTGCTGAACCCAAAGTCAGGAAGATATATTGGCCATAATGGTAATCAAGTGATGCGGGCATCGGCTACCGTGCTTAATGGCTGGGAGTGTATTACGACGCGGGATCAGCTCGTTGGGGGATACAAGCTGTTGGTGCCGCACTGGTTTACAACCTTGAGAACAGTTGTTATCGCTGAGGATGGGAACAAGCTGGTTACAAGGGAGCATGGAGATACTTCATGGGATTTCATCACGATCTTGGAGGCTTGATGAAGATGCTTTCCTTCTTGTGGGCGGGGTCTAGTGTTGCGGCCGTATGGCATGGGCTTTGCATTCTGCTCATTTGGACCCCCGGAAGAATCAGAAGAGGATGGCCTCGCCGTAGTAGGCTCGTTGTGGTGGTGCACATTCCGTAAGGGGGCGATAGCTTTAGCCTCGACCAATCTTCTCACATCCGGCTCCGCATAGATAGCAAATATATACATACACCCAAGTATAACTGTTGGGCAAAAATGATCAAGTGACTATCTAAATCGATAAGGTAGCAACGACTTGCAAAGTTAGGACCATCGCATAAGCCACCACACAGCAGCACTTGCCGGCATAGTTATAATTCGCCAGGGAATACCAACAGATCAGTCTTTTGGGAATTGCGATGACACGTCAGTCTTCGGGTGAGTGACTTGGCTTATGCACACTAACATGCAGCTAAAGCTAACTTTTGCATCCACGTAGCGTGATGATGGAAGTTTCCCTCTATAGCAGGCACGGCGTCGCGAATTTTGCACGATCAACTTTTTTGCATCCTTTAACCCAACTTCCGCTCTGACTATTTTCACTCCCTTTAAAGGCCCTTAGATCATCACAGTCGGCTTAAGTTTCTCATATTATCGCCCATTTTGTTTCAAGCGGGCCCCGAACACGAACCGAAACATGGCCCTCGAAGTGAGTTCCCCACCCATAGACTCTCGTCCAGAAAGACGTGAGGCCGAAAGGGCACGCGTCACAAAGATCAGAAAAGACAAGGGTCTCAACACCGACCTCACCTCGGACGATGTGGCAGCCCTCGAAGCGTCGCTCTCCATGTCTATAATCTTCCTCCCCGCGTTCGGATCGCGCCTTCCTGACATACACCAGTCTCGCAACGGAGCTCTACAAGCAGTCGACGCGCTTCCTGATGGAGCTCTTGCAAAAACGCCAACGATTGCAGATACGAGGTGTCGGTTCCGACGATGAACCAGACTTTTCGGGCCGGCCGTCTTCGTGTCGACTACAACGAGGTCGGATCCACCAGAGGCGACTTGGAGGCCATCTGCCGCGTTTTTCGAAGCACCAAGCTCCGGTCGGGCGGTCAGATAGGCAAAAGGGGACCGGGTTCAAGCCGCTCTTCCGAATTCATGCTGCCGCACCTTGACAAAAGGTTTGCTAACGACCACACTCCCAGGTCGCAAAGCTCCTCGAGCGCCACGTAGACGAATATGACGCTAAAGCTAACTGGAAAAGCTCGCTGAGAACACGGGCGGAGTACGAACCGTACGAAACAACATCCAAGTTTAACTCCTCCTTCACCCTAACTAGCATGATTCCCTCCGTCGTCAATTCGTTAGCCCCTTCCCCGAGCCCGGAAATCAGGGATGACCAAACAACTGACGGATGACGGTGTTGTCCGGTATCACGCTCAAGTCCAGGCTACCGATGATGCACCTGACGCCCCATTTATTTTTGGCGCCAAGTGTGTGGAAATAGTGAGTGTATCTTGACCCTCCAAATTTCACCGGCTGTCGACAGGAGCTAATCACGCCTTCTAAATGCGGGAACCTTGGAGCTTCTGTACCGCGCTGGCTCCGCCTCGCCTTCGCCTTCCATCCGCTTCCTTTCCTGGATTCCCTCCTGGATCACCAACAGCCCCCAGCACACCATCACCACCTGGCATTGCAGTGCCGCCCGCTTCTCCGCCTGCAGTTTCCTTAAGCTGGACATTCGCATCGGCACGTCAAACTCCATCCTCACCACCACTACTTTCCTAATCGACACGATTAAAAAAGTTGACGTCTCCTCCCCTTCCTCACCTGATAGAATCCTCTCCTGCCTGCAGGAATTCTTGGCCATCATGACCACACTCGGGTCCTATCTCACCGGCGAACTCATCTCAGACGTAACATGGAAAGTCCCCATTGGCGACGCCGAATGGGACCTCGACTACCGCACTTCGTACAGGGCTATACCAAATGCCATAAGATCGGCACCCTACACATTTATGTGCCTTTTACACCTGATAACTTATTTTATCTCCTTTAAACCCCCTTTCCAAATTAGGAACGTATAAGTATAGGCTAAATGGGTTTAATTTTTTATTTTGATAGAATTACGGAACGAGGTGCATTACGTTTATGGGATCGGGTGAGAATGTAGAAGTGGATTTAGGTAAGTTAGGGGTGGAAGGGGAGGAGAAGGAGAAGGGGAAGATGATAAAGGTGTAGAAGCTGAAAAGGGATGCTTAGAAGGAAGGTAAGGTAAATAGGTGCTACCTTAATGTTAATAGGTATTTGATTAAAGCTGGGTAGGAGGAGTTTAATATTAGGGTGTTTGTGGATAGGGATTGGGTTTTATATTATAATTATCAGGAGTTGTATGAGGAGGTGAGGCTGTAAAACTATAGGTCACCGTATGATTTTAGGGCGTATTAATAAGATTAAGATATTATAAGGGGGCTCTTGTAATGACATTGATGGGGCGATGCGGTATAGGGCTAGTATTGGGAATTGACCTAATTTCTCCATTTCTCTAAAGTTAAGAAAGTAATAAAGGTAAAGATAAAGCCGAAGCGAACAATACTTATCCCGAGCCCTGATCTTTATATAATCACCTATACCATAAAATCACGCATACCTTATGCATCATTTACTTTCCAAAACATAGCTAGATTGGAACATGCTGACCCTTTTGCTAGAGTGAGGGTTGTTCCTTCATCGCCTTCTGAAGCTCTTGATACGTATCAGCTAGAGCGTCGAGTGTCTCTGCCGTGGCTGCGAAATCGTTCTGTACCAGGATGTACTGGAGCGATCCAACGAGACGTGATTGTTTGCCCATGATGCCGGCAGCATCACGATATCCGATCTGCGCGAGACAAGTTGCGCCATCGACAAGACGGCGCGCACCGACACGCACCGCGAAGTAGACCATGTGGGCGCGCAGCCCTGCCGTGCAGTTTGTCTGGATCATCCGCGCGAGCTGCTTCGCAGCCGTTCCGTTCCCAACCGACCCAAGCGGCATAGCGTCCTCGCCCGCGCCCGCCCCGTGGGTCTCCATCGAGAGCCATTCCCGTGCGGGACCGAGGGATCTCCGAATCATATCCTCTTCCGACACGTGCTCCACACGGCGAAAGTTGGCTCGCAGCATGTATGGCTTTCCGTAAGCGATGCCTGTAGCCTTCCAAGCCTGCATGAGATCTTGGACGGGAAGCCTCGCGTAGGGAAATCCATGGGGATCATGCACTTCCACCTACTCATCATCGCCCGTCATTCTCAGAACGACGAGAAAGTGGTCCGCGCCAGACAAATTCTCGCTATCCGGATGATAGCGAAGCTGGCTCATATCTAGAGGTCCGACAAAAGCTGCGCCGCCGTCGCCGCTCAAGGCCTGCCGGAGGTTTTAGAGAGCGTCGCTGGCGTCCTGTCCGACTCGGAGGGTGGAATCCCACCCTGCCGCGCGGAGGGCGAGTTCGATGCCTTTGACCGGATCCCACCCGTAGGGATCGAAGAAGGCGTCTTTGCCTCCAATGATTTCCATGCCGAAGGGGCTGCTCGTGGCGAATTCGAGAACCGCGGGGGAGGGCGAGTCGTCCCCGAGCATCATGGCTAGGCAGTTGGCGTAGCAGTACGGGCCTGAGTCGATATAAGGGGTGTGTTCCATGTTCAAGTAGGGAGTGTGTGTTGATAGTGGTGCTGGAGGTGGATTCGCTGGGACTCGTGTGAGGATGAGTGTTTGTTACCCTTGAGACACTTGATGGATTCCGGGGGAGGGGCACGAATACCTAGGGATAATTAAGCGATTATTGACAGCTGCTGTATTCCGAGTTGCACTTGTTGTGCGGCTCGGATTTTAACGGCTCCGCCCTCGGGAGGGTTTTTTTTTTGTCTTACATGCTTCCCTGAAGTTCGGATGCACCAGTCCAGTAGGTGCGACAACTTGATTGGGCGGTCCGCAAAGGTGCCTGAACTCACTCACCTGTTGAGATGCGCCGGCTTACCTGGCGAAAGGGTGGATGTAACCATATTACTCAGTAGACACGGCCTCGCACTAGCCAAGAGCGACAAAAAAGCCGTCCGTCGTGGCCATTGCCTGGAGGTGTGGTAACGAGTGCGAATTATTGCCAAAGCCCCCGTCTCGCACTGTAGTCAGAGCTCAAGGGAGGAGGGTGCCTGCCCCAGCCGCACCTGCAGACGGGACCACCCCCCCAGTGCCCAAATTTTCCATCGGAGGAGGCCACAAATGACCAAACCCTTTGAAAGAACCAGCACAATGGTCGCCAGCGAGCCATATTACCGGCACACCCCGATCGACTCGGCGAGGGGTGAAATCCGCGTGCTGGTGATTCTCCCGGCCGTCGCGCCCGTCACCTGCCGCGTGGAAGTCTGCTCCCTAGCGTCGAACCCCGAGTACGACGCCATCTCGTACACCCTGTTATCAACCGACGAAAACAACAACAAAAATAACAACAACAACAATAACACATCCGCCGGGCCCGAGGATAAAAAAAAATCCATCATCGTGGATGGCGCACCCTTCCGCGTGTCAGTCAACGCAGCCGACGTGTTGCATTGTCTCGGGCGGCGGAAGTCGACGCCCTCAAGGCCAACGAGGGTATGGATTGACTCTGTCTGTATCAACCAGGAGGACCCCTCCGAGAAAGCGCACCAGATCCTCCTCATGGGGCGCATATATCGCCAATCCCGTCGGGTCCGCGTCTGGCTGAATGTAGGTCCGTGTGGGGATTTTAGGACGCATCCCTGGTGGACGCGCCTCTGGGTCGTCCAGGAGGCTGCCCTAGCTAGGCGCCTCGTCTTCATGCATCGAGATGGTGTCGAACGAACGTGGCGGGCGACGGAGAAGAAGATGATGACGATGCAAGAAATGACGGGTAGGGGAGTAGTAAAAGACGGCAATTTCGCCATCATTCGGCGCGCGCGAGAGGGATATGAACAATATGGCACCTGGGACCCGAGCATCCACGCACTGCTATACGCCTTGCGTGGTCTCGGCTGCGCGGAGCCCTCGGATAGAATCTACGCCGTCTTGGGACTTGCACCGAAGCTCCTCGACCTCGGTGTTGTTCCCGCATATGACGCCCCTGTTGCGAGGGTACCGCTCTACGTCGATCTCGTCCGGAAGATCATCAAGGGGATGGGAACTCTAGAGGTGCTCAACTGTGTCCGCGAGTGGCGCCGCGGCGATCGTGTTGACGAAGCCATGTCGGGCCTACCCTCCTGGGCACCGAACTGGTCCGCTCACGACGGTCGCGACCCAGAGCCACTTGTCGAGCTGTTCAAACCGAGCGCCACACCCGGGAGATACAGCGCCGCGAGGCTACTGGATGCAAACCTTGGAAAGAAACCCGAAGGCTCTACGCTTGTTCTGGGTGGAATCCGGTTTGATGAGGTGATGGAACTCGGCGAGCCATGGTACAGCGATGGATCTCCGGTCTGGCGACGTGACCACGGCGTCCTGTCGGGGTGGGCGGGCGTCGCTCTCTCACCGCGGCCTCTGTGTCCGTATACCGAAGGCGACGGCAGCGACGACAACTCGAACGCACTGAGCAAGGCGCGAAAGGAAGCCCTCCTCCGGACGTACATCGCTGATTATGCCTACGAAGGCGGAAGCGCACCACGAGAACACCTAGAGACGTATGTCGAGGCGTGGTGTCACCGCGCTGGATGGACGATGCCTCATCCCAACGGAACCGACACCCTGGAGTCATACCTACACAGCAACCTCGCACGGCAGCCGCGCATAAACGACGTAATCACAGGCGCGAAACCAAAAGGGGGTTTCATCCGCGCCGCGCTGGGCGCACGCTACTCTGCCCGCCATAGGTTAAAGGGATATATAACCTACGTGGAGCGCATCGAGAGGGCGTGCTCCAACCGTCGGCTGCTGGTCACCAAGCGGGGGTATGTCGGGCTGGCACCGTGGAATGCCGAAGTGGGAGACGTGGTGGCCGTTCTTCACGGGGGAGATACCCCGTTTCTTCTCCGCCCGGGCTCCGAGCCGGGCGTCTATTCGTTTGTGGGCGAGGCCTTTGTGTATGGGATCATGGCGGGCGAGGCGTTGGCTTGGGAGAATGCCGCTGCGGCTGCGAGGGACTTTCGTATTGTTTGAGGTTTGATGTTTGATGGCGTTCTGGATTGTGTCGCTGTGAAAGGATTCCGGGTCGGGCTTCTCTGCGGACATGTGTGCATAGGTTTACAGGCACCACTCCCAAACTAGCTAGGTAATCGATAAAGTGAAGACTATTCTTGCCACTGGTACTTGCACTAACGGGCGCTGAGATTACGGGAGAGCTTGGCGAGTGTTTTGCCAGGGGCAGTAATGAAGTCATTTATGTGATGCCAGATCAGCTACCTTTCACACCGCCAGTTAAGCCTAACGTCTGTAAAGCTGTCAGCGATGCCCTGGAGAAGCTTAAGGTCCGGATCATACCGAACACGCGCGTACGGCGGTGATAAAGTCAGTAGGTGGTCAGACGACGCTCGAGCTCATGTCCAGTGATAGCAAGACACAGACAACCGTAACAGACAAATGCTTCCCAGTCACAAGCGGGCCACCGCTGCACACATCATGAGATAAGCCATTCTAATTAATATCCTTGATATTTATGATATTGTACTCAGAAAACACATTAAGCTGAGGGAAAACTCCCCTTTAACGGCCTGCAGCTAGAAATCCCAATAAATACACAAAATATATCCTAAAAAAAAACACAAGAAGCGTAGAAGAAAATACTAAGCGAGAGATACCGAGAAATGACAAAGAAATCTAGGGCCCCCTTAACCCCCCCATGGTACTAATTAGCTATCACGGCAATAAACACTACCGTACTTACGCTTTCCGCCTGAGCTGTACCTGCGGCTTGCGGAAACCGATACGAAACCGCGGAACACGATTCATTCGGTTAATGACGCTGGACGGCATGCGCAAGACTGTCTCACGATAGAACGTCTGCGAGGTGAAGTCGTACGAGCAACCAATGGCACGCTGCAAGCCTCCCTCGGATGCGCAGAGGAAGAGACATGTTGGAGGCCGCGTTGCCTCAAACAGGGTGACCTCCATGGAATAAGTATCGATCAGGGTAAAGATCTGCTTACCTGTTAGTTCCATGCACAACTACTAGACGCATGGCAAACACAGATATTCTCCTCACCCTCTTGCTTCCCGGCATCGCCACCTTGGCCAACTCTACCTTCTCCCTCACCAGAGGGTCCCGGCACGGATCAACTCCGACGAGCTCTCCATAACCGTTAAGATAGGACCGGCTTAGAGGGGACCCGTTTGTCGACCATGCCATCCTCCCACTCGCGCACCCGAATATAGTCCTCTCAGCCGTCGCCGGGCTCATGTATCCCTCGATGCCAAATAAGGCGGCTTCGACGTTTCGGAACTTACCACCCAAGTAAACTCGGATCAGCCACGGCATGCACAAGAAAGCAATGCCGCCAATGCCCACGAGCACAAAACCGCCGAAAGGTGTAGTGAGGACGCCAATCAGAATAAGCCACCCGCTAAACCTTGTGAGGATAGCGGCAAGGATACGCTTCCACGAGTCCAACTTGACGTGTGCGACAGGATGAAGCGACTTCCACCGGATGCTCGCAGCGTAAGCACCGTCGAGAATGATGTTGTCGTTGTCGCAAACACCAGCCACCTGCACATACGGGGCCACATCCCAAGCCAGAGCGCCATAGGCGTCTGACATGTAGTGCCAGGCTGCGTGCTCCCCGTCAGGTGGCAACATGCATAGGTAGCGCTCCAGGAGGCAGTCGGAATCGTTGGCAAGGGAAAGACGAGAAAAGGCCTGGAAGGGCGTGTCGGTCTTGTCCACCTCGGGACGGATCCTCAAAAGACCCATGAGCGCGTAGGCTTGGTCGCCGGCAAGGTACTGCGTTGTCGCCCGACGGTAGAGACAGCGCAGGGCGAGGACGGCGAGCTCGAGGCGGCTGAGGACGCACGTGTTGAGATAGTGATCGATGAGTTGTCTTGCTTCTTCGGCGTCACCCCAGACCTGAGCGGCGAACTGACTTTTGTTGATCCAGAGCGGTTCCTTGTGTTCGCTGCCGCGGATGTAGACGGCGATCTTATCGCCCGGAGAGAGGAGGACTTCCGGGAAGGTCCACATGCGTTGGCCCCATTGGGCGAGGAGTGCGCCGAGGCCTACCGTTGTGGTGGTGGTGGTGGCGGTGGTGGCGGGCCCGAGTGCAATGATTAGCGCCTCTGCTCCGCGGACGATGTCAGCTATGCGGTAAACGTCTGCCTCCAGATCTTCGGGGTTGCACATGCAGCTGCAGGCTACCCAGTAAGCCGGAATACCAGCACGCCGAGCTGCGGCCTCGGCCATGTAGTGCAGAGCATCTAGATCTTGCGGGTTGGAGTGATGGAACTGATCGGTGGAATAAGCGACGAAGAGATATCGCAGACTGGTGTCCCGCCCAGCTTTCCCTTCGCTTGCTTCCCACTCGTCTACAGACCGGATATCAATCCCACCGTGTCGAGCTTCCCGCAGGAAGCAGAGGTATCTAGGCTTGAGGACGCGGTAGATGTACTGAGGCCGGTGCCGCTGCAGAATTCCACCTCGAGTGTTCTCGAGGGGGTTATTCCAGACTTTGGCGTCACCGAAGTACTTGTACAGGACGGGGGGGTAGTTTCCCCCATGCGCCGGGCCCTTCGACCCCTTGATTCCAGAAAAAGGCTACAACGTATCAAGCACTGCTCCCATTGAATGCAAAAATAGAGGGGGGACAAGCTTACCATGCAAATCATCCCAAGCATAAAACAGAACGCCTTGCACAGCTCCAGCGTGTAAGAACCACAATCACGCTTTACCGTCCAGTCGATCACCCACGAAGCCATTCGGACGACATAAGGAGCCGTCTTGCGAACGTAGGTTCGACGCCATGTAGTTTCGTTTCGCCCAGACAATGCCATGGCCCAAATGTCATCACTAGCAGCGACAATCAGATTGCGGAGTCTGCCGTCTTGGTGATGAAGGTAGCGGTCGGTGAGGCGCTTCTTGGTCGTTCGCCTACTAGCATCCCGGTGGCGGTAGACGGGGTTGGCAACACCACCCGGGGCGTATGGCACGTATTCCCATACCGACTCGAGATAATGGTGCGGCCTCCTATTCCGGCATGGGAGGCCTGTGCAGCAGCGGTTGCAGCCGCCTGCGAGGCGGTCCGGGACCTCGCGTTCTTCTACCTGTCCGCTGGTCAGCATCGTAGGCCGATTTTTGTTGGGCAGTATGTTTGTGAGCGAAGATAGCATACGGTGTAATCTGGTGGTATTGCGGGGTAAGGCGGCAGGTTCGTAATCCAATTGGGGCTGTCGGCTGGGCCAGTCAAGGGAGCAGTGGAGTTGGCCGTGCTCATTACGCTCTACTTCACAGTCAGTGGTGCCCTCCATTGTCAAGGGAAAGGTGGGTAGACTCTTGCAGCGTCCAGGCCGGGATGTAGATCAGAGGCAGACAAGTTTGCCATTGGGCCAGGAGGTGCGGGATGCGGCCGCTGGCGTGGCTGGGGGGTTATGGAGTTCATTGGAATGGCTGATTGGCTCTGGTTTGTGTGTGCTGAGGGAACAACTGGCCTCGATGCTCTAGGATGCGAACTGTCTCCGAGAGCTGAAGCCTGAGTGGAAGGCGGTGGGGCGGTACCAGCATGAGCCTGCGTTGAGAAAAAAAAAACATCAGCAACGAAGGGATGGTGTGGGTCCAGGGAATCGCTCACCGGTTGAGCTTGTGGGGGGATGTAGCTTCCCCCGTGTAGATCCTTCTGCAGTAGCATCTTGAAAATCAAGGGAAATTCAACTTTTCTAACTCACGTGTAAGTAACTCGCTGAGAGTCAGTTCCGAAATCATGCTATATATAGTGAGGAGTGCGCAAGAAACAAAAGAGCCATCTGTCGCATTGACTCCGAATCCGTGGTGGCGGTGGTTACTTTTTCACCTGTTCATCTCACCGATCCTCATCTCCCTGCGGCTTGCAGTGTGATATCGACTCAGACTTGCATGGAAGCTGCACATGTTAGATGTGGCGTTCGGAGCATCAATTTGTTGGCTTGACTCTCTCGCACGCAGCCTTGCGGTGCCGAGACTCAGCCGCACCAGGTGGCGCTCCCACGCAGATAAACAAAGATTAGCCACCCCGAATCTGAAATTAAAAGGAGTGACTGTGGAAATAGCAGACCTCTCGGATTTCACGTGTCTCCCCAGTTCTCGAAAGCGAAAGATACCCGTTTCCTGAGACCAAGCGGCCCAACTATCTCTCTGCGTCCGGCACTCCAAACCGCGCATTTCAGGCGATACTGCGGCAAACGGACAGTTTTTGGGTCCCCAAATGACCATCATGTCATGGACGATGGATGAAGGTCCGATTCGGGAATTTGAGTTCCGAGCAGATCAAAATCTTGAGGGCGCACACTCGTTCGAGTTGGACATCTGGGATCAGACACCGGGTAGGGAATTTCACTGACCCACCTTTCGCTCCTGTTCGAACCTGATCTAATGTACCTAGGGAACCCCAATGGTGCCTGGATCAGAGGGTTGAAAGATACAACCTATCTCGAGACTGCACCTACTTGCCTCCGAATCATGTAGGTCACTCGCATTCTGACCTTGGGGGTTCTTTGTTAACTCCACCACAACAGCTTTGCACCGCTAGATATTCCGCATATAAACACCAAGAAACATATGGTCCGTCTCTTCCGCGCCATTGGTGTGCCAACCGCCTTTGTCGCCGAACGCTTGCTGTCGGTCAGCTACAGCTTTGGAAATATTTCTGGCCCTGGCGGATATTGCGCATGGTTTCATTTCCTTTGCAAGCGAATAGATGTCGACACAGCAGATGCTCCGGGTGAACGAGGTTTGAGGATCGTGCACCACCAGAGTGCAAGTCATGTCCCCAATGGTCAGAGAAGAACAAGGGCTCTACCACAGGCGGATTATGCCTACGATCGATCTGGCTTCTTTTTGCACACCACTCACACAGGCATTGTAACACTGTGTTGCTTTGGCGCTGCTAGGTCGGTTCGAAGCAGGCTGGAGCGATTCCTAAAGGCGGGAGACTGGAAGCTAGTCCTCGACGAGCCTCACATCTTGCTGGATGTGGTATTAGAAGGGTTGCATCTTCAAGTCGATCAAAACGTCTGGAATATGAACGTGGTGTTTGGAGCAGCAGAACATGTGAGTCAGTTCCTCGATTCAGATTGATGTTATGCTAACATTCCACGTAGCGTCTTTTGCTCTCCTCCAGCTCAGCAGGCGACAAGCCCTTCATCCTAGACGATACTTTCGCCGAGCTACACAACCTCGCTAAACACATCACTCACCTTCGCGAAGCCCTCGAGTCATGCCTCCTTCTACTCAATGAAATGGCGTCTAGTTTAGATCGACTACCGCTGAGGCCACCATCTTTTGATGAAACCACTCGCAAGCAAACACAAGACTCCATCCGATATCGAAGGACCCTTTTCCAATCAACTCTGCTTCGCCTTAACAGTCTAGATCACCGAGTCGCTAACTCGATTGCCCTTTCGTTCAATCTGCTCACCGCCTCTGACTCAGTCCTCCTCATTCAGCACTCCAACTTTATGAAAATCATGGCCGCCATTACGATGATCTTCCTGCCTACCACAGCGGTTGCTGCAATATTCGGTAGCCAGCTATTCTACAGTGAGCCCGAGGCTGAGGGCTGGGTTGTGAAAACGTCACCATTGCTGAGAGATATGTGGGCAGTCGCTATTCCGTTAACGTTTACGGTAATTGCTTGTGCTGTCGTCTGGGATTTCCGGACTAGGCATCGACCAGCAGGAAGGCGGCCAGATGATCGCAAAGGCTGAGGAAGTTTCCTGGCTTTTTGGCAGAGTAAAACAGCACTTAGGCCATGGTAATTAGATCTTGACATAGTATAGAACCAACGATAGACTAGGATGCTCGCAATGTTTTTCTTTTTTAACTCATTTTCGTCAAAGACATTATGGAGCGCCTGCGCAAAGCCCGGCCATCTTTTTCTTCGTCTGAACTACTCACCGCCACTGTCCTACTCATGCTGCCCCGCAGTCTTTCCTCTTCTCCAGCGCTGGACGACAGTTTACTCGCCCTGCTGGTGCTGGGAACACAGCTTTCCTCGGTTGGAGACTCTTCTGTGCACACTTTTGAAGTCCAGGTTGGCATTCAAGTGATCTCTCCTTGCACCGTAATAGTAGAGCTAGAGGATTTAGCCTCCAGCTGAAGTTCAGCTGATTCCGTGAGGTTGCATGATGAGATGCTAGAGTCACGATCTCTTGCTTAACACCTCAATCATCTGAGCACCCGAAGATTGTTCCCGTCATTCATCTTGAAGGGACATAAGATCATCATCAAAATCGGAGTCTTGGACATGAATTGGCATCGGAGGGAGCCGTGATGTGACGGGGCAATCTGGCTGTGGATGTAGTCATGGGGTGATAGGAATATTAGAAATTCCTCAAACTCGACTTGAAGGACCCAATGCTAAAGTGTCACTATTACGACCTGCACCTTCACAGACTAGAAGGAATGGAGAGGTTAAGACAGAGCGTATAGCAAGACGCTAAAGTCTAGAGGGGCGTTCTGAAGACGGCTTATTAATCTGGCACTTCTAAACGGTGGTATAATGTCACTGTAAGTCGCCATTAATATGATATATAAGGATGAGTCTAAACAGTAAGATATAAATAAATAATATAATATTAACGTAAAGAACTAAAGTCTCTTATATCTATTATAATTATAATAATAACTATTTATATAAATTATTTACTAAAGTACCTTTATACCTTACTTAATAACTTTTACTTAATAATATACGTTATAATCCTTATTAAGTAATACTTTAATCTTTATTAAACATCCTTAGAAAAGCGGATCCAGAGAACTAGATATATAAATAAGAACCCCTCCTCTTAAAGGGCCTTATTCTCTCTATCCATCATCATACCAATTCTACTTTAATTCCTTCCATCTCAGAATATCACTTAGTCACGTGACTTGGCTACACTGTACAGCCGCCTGAATTTCTTAGTTCGGCTTAGTATCTTCATAACACTAGCTGGAAGATGGCAGATTAAACTAGGCATACCCAAATCCACTGCTAAGCCACCCTGTTCCACTGGCTAATCTCCCACTCCATCTGCCTACTAGTGGTTCACTCTATTAACTACTACAAGTTGATTTGCAAGGCTTTACGGCACAAATCATTGCTTTTAGTTTATAGAAGATTTATAAATATTAACATGCGTGATAGCAAGCTGAACACTTTCTAACGCAGCGCAACCCTCTAACTTCTTTCACTAATCCTACTACTAATTCACTATAGATTCACTTCCAATGGAATGTTAAATTGTTTTAGCTTTAAAAGCTATTAAAAAAAACTTAAAACTTAGTCTTCGACGTGCAGCTAAGCTATATAATATACTAATTACAACCCTCTATAACCGACACGCTAGCCGGCCTGCACAACGCGATATGGCAGCCAACTTACGTAAACTTACAGATTTAGAAGAGCAAACGATTGTTCAATATATAACTAAGCTCTCCATATATATATTTTATCCTTAGCTATTATATATAGAAGATATAGCTAATTAATTATTATGTAAACATAACATACCCCTTATTAGCGTACGATAAGCTTATAACTTTATTAAACGTTAGCTATAACTCTGGACGCGTTTTATACGTAAATACAATTACTAAAGGGCTAAATGTGAAGATCTAAAGGTTATTAATATGAAGTTTACCCTTATATATAACATGAAGGTTAAATATAGTATCCTTAATGACGATATATATAATTTTAACAAAGACTGGCATTATAATAGGTATTATTATTACTATTATAGTAGTTACTACGTTAAATAGCTATAATTAGGCTAAATAAGCTTAGCCTAATAATTAAAAGTGGGCTATAGTTATTTAAAAAGTGAATGCTCTAGGCTAAGCTATCTTACCATTTATTATTTTAGCTAGGCAATATCACTTTAATAACTGGTATAAAGAGTGTAACCTCTTAGCTAATTAGTGTATTATAATAACGGATAATAACTAGATTATAAATAAGAAAGATATAAATTAGATTTAGCATTTCGATTTCCATACAGTATCTTATATAAAGGGTACATACTAACTATTAATCTTTAATAACTCTAAAAGCCATTACTTTAAAGAATTTAATACTTATTATAAAAAGTATAACATTATTACACTTTATATACCTCTAGACTTTTTATATATACTCCAGCCCTTAAATTTTAGTTATTTTAAGCTATTAAAGAAGGTATATAACTATTAAATTAAGCAGTTTATATAATTAAACATTATATATATCAGTAAGTTAAAGTTTCTTGTTATATTTAAAGAGTTGTTTTTCACTTTAATTATTAAAAAAAACATATAGGGGGGTTTTAATAGAGCTAACCTTATGCTGTACAACTTGAGAAGGTGATATTAAAGCTAGATATACACATTTAAACTCTAACACCCCTAACCTCAAGCCTAACTACAGCATTACCTTAGGTCTCTTAAATCTTACATAACCCTTAAGAAGCTACCTTATAGTTAGCATTTATTAAAACTTAAATTTCTAACTATTAGAGTAGCTCTTTAACCTTAATGTTAACTGCTGTGAATTGATTAGCTAAAGGTATAATAGCTGTAATACACAAAGTAGCTCTTCTACATACAGAGGTCTTAGTATTACGAAAGGCTAATAAGGAGCTTAATAAGCGAAGGAGAGTTGAAAAAACACGTGTACGGCTTAGAGAGTCACTTAATGTATAAGAGGCACAGGATCTACTGGATCAGAAAGCTGTAAGGGAGCAGTTAGTCTAGGAAACATAATAAAATAATAGTGGTGCAGGGGGGTCTCGTACGGAGGTTCGGTGCTATGGCGTTTGCAGCAAGCCTGGCCATAATTCACGTATATATAAGGAGGCTGCAGAATCGTCTGATTCTTTTGATTCTAATTCAGTTATTATTATTTCCTAGTGTTGTGGTTATATAATTACGGATAGATGTAGTAGGGTGGTGGAAAGTGTTCGGCTCGCTTGTCTGTTCAGCTCGCTTATCATGCACGTTATATCTTTTAATTTATAATAATTTACCTTACTAGAATAATGATGTATAACAATCTCTACGCACTCCCAGTATCACTAAAACAGTACTGAATCCCAGCGTTTTAAAGCACTAACCTCAACTCCAACCCTTTACTCATTATCGCTATCCGCTGCCTACTGGTAGCATTGTTGTCATATCAAGTTACCTTAACAAAACTTGCCTCCTTACTCTCAGGCCATTCCTGCAGGGCCCATTCCACAGCTCGGCTGACAGCCTCGGCCATGGGGAGCATCGGCTCGTAGCCCAACCTCTCGCGAGCCTTCTTGATGCTGTAGGTGCGGGTGTAAAGCAAGAACTCCACACGCTCCTTGATGAGTACCTTTGGGCGGTACTTTCCGAATGAAAAGGTCCACGTCCACCACTCGGCTATCTCGGCCATGGCGAGCGTCACAGCATTAGGGATCTGCCACACCTTGGACAGGGGTGTGGTGTCCCCCATCTCGATCCAGAACAGGCGGAAGAAGGACCAGGGGGGGAGCGGGGCGTCGTCGGTGATGTTGAAGGCCTCGCCGTCGACCTTTGGGGCTGTGGGGTCTTGGAGCGTGGCGAGGATGCCGCGGGCGGCCAGGACGTGAGCGCGCGCAACGCTGCCGACGTAGACACTGTCCATCAGCGCCGTGTTGTCACCGAGCCACACGTTGGACTGGCCGGTGCGGTGAACGTTGAGGAGATTGGCAATCATCTGCTGGTCGCCCTCGCCGTACATGGCCGTGGGACGGATAGTGGCGGTACGCATGCCGCCGGGGGACATGTCGTTGGCGCCGAGTACGAGCGCGTCGCCGCGTGCCTTGGCAATGTGGTACGCGTCCCCAACGCCGTTCTTGGCCGTCACGGCCAGCGTGGGGAATGTCTCGTCGGCCTGGTCGTACGCCCCCCCTACGCCGGCAATGATGGGGCCTGACGACGTGTAGATGTATGCCTTGACTGTTCCTTGCGCTCTCGTAGCCCGAAGCAGGTTCTCGTTGCCGAGGACGTTGACTTGCTCGTACTCGTGTGCGTGGACGTGGTCAATGTAGGCCACTGGTGACGCCGTGTTAATGACCACGTCGGGCTTGGCCCTGGCCACAAACTGGTCGACGTCGCCCTGTGCCGTGATATCTCCCTCCGAGTACGACAGCCGGCTATCGTGAAAGCGGTTGTTGTGTGGGCTCCGCGACATGACTGAGACAGAGGTCACGGTTGCGTCCTCCAGCAGCTCCTTGACGATGTGATGCCCGAGGAAGCCGCAGCCGCCAACAACGGCAACTGAGCCGAGGCTGACTTTTGTTGACGCCATTCGTGGAATGGGTGGGCAAGAATGCTTTTGTCGGAGACGTAGTTGTTGTGTGGAGGGGGAACGTAGATGTCCTTGCCTGCGACTGGCGGGATGATAAAAACGAGTGGTTGATGTCGCTAATGTGTTGCTGATATTCGACGGAGAAGGACACCCCTGAGATGCCTCCCAGTTATATGAGCCACTCCGGAAGCCTCCTTCCCGGGCCCCTCCTGGTGCCGCCCACGGCGCACCAGCTACGCAGAAGCCGAGCGGGGCAAGATTCCAAGCGCGTCAAACCATCCTCAAACATGGGGGTTAAGAATCTGCTGATGAATGGTCCGTGCAAAACCTACGCAAGCCTCGCCCTTTCAGGAGCTGGACAGGGGACTCATTCCTCGAGAATGGCGTCTGGCCTGGTGACCGGATGGTTCACCTTAGTCCGCCCAACTGGGCTAATCCAGCCCATGTGGCCAGCTACATCTCAGATACGAGCAAGGATGGGTGGAGAAAATGCCCAGGTGACGGCTCCCGTGTGCGGTGGTAGTCAGTCATTCGATAACGTAGGTGGGCGTAAGTTTGACCGTTGGAATCTCGGCGGCCAAGGGCGTTAGTGATTGCACAAAGCTTCTGGCAGAGTGTGGTTTCTTTGCTTGACAGAGTGAAAGTCTGTTCACGCGTGGTTGCTGATCAGATTTCACCATCCAAAGCCCAAAGTCCTCGGTCAAAGGAGCACTGTATCAGTGACGGGTTGGCGGGTGCACAATCCTTCAGGCATTGGCGCGTTCGCTTCGGGTTACCTGGCTAGCGGGCTGGTCCGGGCATGCCGCGGAGGGGCAGTCATTCCCATCTGCTTGCCCCTGAATACGGTTTAACAAGCCGCGGCAGTTAGCTGTGGCGTTTTCTTGGAAGATCCGCTGGAAAGTTACATGATGGCGGTGCAACGTCACTGGCAGACAACAGCCGGACCAGCCACCAAACTGCGTAGGTTTCCCCGCGGTGTGGGTTCTCTTGCGGCTCGGGACGTTCCGAGTGCTAGAGCGTCTCAAAGGCTGCACCTTGATAGACGAATGGACCGCCACAGAGATAGCTGTTTACTGGGTCCCGGGTGTCATGGCGGTTCGGAATGTTTTTACCCCACACACTCTCCTACCTCCCACGCCTGCCATATGCATACCAAAGCATGCCCCTAACAGATCGGCGAATGGCCAATAGATCGGTAAAATTCCCCAAAGCAGGCGTCGGGATCCCTGACTTGCCGGGGAACTGGGTGGGTAGGTTGAGCAAAAGATTCCTTTTTCGAGGAATTACTAAAGAGAGGCCTGGTGTCTTTTCTGGCATTGTGTTGCTCGCCACTCCCAAATCATCCAGATTGACCCAGCCTCTCCTCGTTGTTCCGCCTTGTTGTTAAAATGTTCAAAATGAACTTGACGTGGCCGGAAGGTGGCGTGGTGGTGACTCGCACCAACGTTGTGGCTGCTATTGCCGTTTTATGGGTCTTGGGGTTTGTGCGCTACGTCTGGTGGAGAGTCTTCTCCTACCAGGGCATCCCGAAGACAATTCCGTGGGCGGGGGCCGCGACGGGAGGACTCGTCTCGAGGGCCAAGGCCTCGATCAGAAGCTTCCTGGGACTCCGAGAGATGCTTCTGGATGGATACCGCGAGGTATGAACGGACCAACCCTGCTCTGACATGGGTTCCAACATGGACGCTGGAGAGACAGATTGCTGACAGAGGGCACTTGGACAGTACTCGAAAAAGGGGCGCGCGTTCATCCTGCCCAACATCGTCAATGGCCACGAGGTTGTGGTTCCGGTGCAGTACATGGGCTGGATCCTCGAGCAGCCAGAAGCGGTGCTGAGCCAGTACGAGACCAACCGGCAGTTCATGTGCGGCGACTACACAACGCTAGACGTACTGAGCAACAGCTGGTCCCGGGTCGATGACCGAGTCAGGCGTGAGCTGTCGCACGGCGTGGACGACTTTGTCGACGCGATTGTGGACGAGGTGCAGGACTCGCTCCGCAGCCTGCTGGGCAGCGACACGGAGACGTGGCACGAGTTCGTGCTCTTCGACATCATGTCGGAGGCGGTGGGCCGCGTGGTGGGCCGCGTGCTCGTCGGCTTGCCCGTGTGCCGCAACCCGGGATACGTGCAGTCGTCGACGTCGTTTTCCAAGTACATCCTGCTGCCGGCCATGGCCATCGAGCTGATGCCGGCGTTCCTCAAGCCGCTGGTCGGCCCGGTGGTGACGTTTTGGGACAAGCTGCAGTTCTGGCGCATGCGCTCCTACCTCGAGCCCATGTTCCGCGAGCGGGTCGGGCGCATGGATCACGGCCCGGCCAGCGTGGGCGAGAAGCCACGGGCGGGCGCACGGGTCGAGCCCAACGACTACATCCAGTGGGCGCTCCGCGATGCCGTCAAGTGCGGCGACAACCCGTCGGACCCCGAGGGCCGCATCATGAAGCGCCTGGCCGTCACGACCTTCGCGGCCGTGCAGTCCAGCGCCATCACCATCACCAATGCCGTCATGGACATCGCCGCCTACCCCAACACCTGGGCCGTGCAGGACGAGCTGCGCGCCGAGGTGGCCGGCGCCCAGGGCGTGTGGACCCGCGCGTCCCTGGCCCAGCTGCCCAAGCTGGATAGCGTGCTGACCGAGACGCTGCGGCTCTGGGTCATCCTTACCCACGGCATCACCAAGACCGTCGTTGCCCCCGACGGCGTCACCATCCCTACGGGGGAGCACATCCCGTGCGGCGCAAAGGTCGGCATTGCCAGCTACGGCCCTCATTTCGACGAAGATGTGTACGGCACCAAGGAGGCCAGCCCTTTTGTTTTTGACCCCTTTCGCTTCACACGCCCCGAGGTTGCCTCGGCCATGAAGAAGAAGCAAGGCGCGCCGCCAGGCATGGGATTTGTAACAACCAGCCCCTTTTACATGGGCTTCAGCCACGGTCGCTCAGCATGGTAGGTCAAGTTGTCTCATATCCTCTCGCCTCCCCTGCGTCGGAGACCGAATACTGAGACGGTCTGCAGCCCTGGACGCATCTTTGCCAACTCGCTGCTGAAGATCATCCTGTCCCACATCCTGCTCATGTACGACATCGCCCCGATCAAAGAGCGCCCGGCAAACCCCTGGCTCAATAACACCATCGGGCCTCCGGTTAGCGCCACTATTCGCGTCCGCAGGCGGAAGGCCAGCGATGGCCCCAAATACGTTTAAGTTGGTTTGCAGAAAAAAAGAATTCCATGGCTGCTTGGGAATGAGACACTGTCATGCATGTATTTGCAGCTTGATATTTGCGCATTTGGAAGGTGTTACTGAATCATTCTAGCCGTATTTACCCATATAACCGCCACTGATATCATTAAGCAAAAGATAAACTTTGATTTGGGTAATTACCTAAACTACCTAACTGAACCCGATGCCGTGTATCCCGCCAACTGTAAATGCAGGTCTACCTCCGAGCCGAAAAACTGATATAAACGGTAGATGGTTCACGAAGTGTGCAAATGTAAAGAGGCACGAGCGTACCAAGTTGATTTGGAGTGAAAGAAAGCCCTCATCCCTTCGCGAAGGAGGAGAACTCGCCAGTGGAGTCGATTCTTGGGACCTCCTGCACTCGCACAAGCACCAACCAGGGGGCTGCTGAGATGGAACTTGAGTACATCAAGTTGCCCCAATGATTGATCAAATCGGAATAATTGATTATTCAGTAATGGTTAGCTATAGGATTTTGACTTGTAAACTTCACGACGGTGAGAAACTTCAGAGTCTCAATGACGTTGGCTGTGATGCTGGAAAGACTCGTATACCATCGTAGTTGCACAACTTCTAGCTGCAAAAAGATACCGTGCCCGGTAATGCGGAGTTCGTTTATGGATAAACCCATATAGGCAGCCTTTCTTAGCATGTCCGAATAACGCTGAGTACACTTCTTACTCTGTTCTGACTTCCATCATTGCATCAAATACCCAGCCATTGGTAGACCAGACATTCGCTTCGTGGTGACGAATACCACAAGCAGCAGCAGAAAAGCCGAGACCGCAAGAGGCCAAAAGTCCTGAGTCTCAGTGAATATCAGTTGTAACAACTCACAGCTGGGCTGGACTTACAACTATTGCCCTTTTCTTAGAAACTGTTCTAGAGGTAGCGAGACTACCTCCAGACCCGAAGAACTCAGTCTCCCGCGGGTCGCCGTGGAAGGTGCTTGGGCAAAATCTCCAGACGTCGGCGTGCCTCCTGGACACAAAATGTTCCACGAGGTAGGGTGCCAGTGAGAAGGGAAGCTCTGGGAATTGGATGCGCAACCCATCGAGAAGCATTGTATTATCTTGGCAGCCCATTACAAGAGGCCCGATCCTGAGCACAAAGGACGTATTAGTCTTTGTAAAGCTTTCAAACAGCAGAGAACACACTTGAAAATGTCCGTTGTCCCTTCGGCTTCATCGTGCAGGGCTTTGTAACATGCACTCATTGCCTCATCGCTCATACGAGTCCCGGCAGCAAGGATGCTCGGGATCTCGTCATGTAGATGACATTCGAGGGCAGGGGCCAGGGCGTCTATGCGATCACGAAGACTGGCAGCGTCAAGGGCGGTGCGTCCACGACGCGCACTATCTAGATAGTTGCGAAGGGCTCCCAGAGGCAAGTCAAAGGCGCGGTGCTGCTCAACATTGTTTCCCATTAAGCCAGGGACACCGGCCTGTGCTTCAAGCATGGGAAAGAATACCAGCTCTTCACATTGGTGGTGGTTCTCGAGGAAGTCGATGGCAAAGGTCGCAAAAGAGGTGAAGGAGACGACATCTCTGATGTTGAGAGGGTCCACAGCATCCGCCTGGACGTAGACGGAATTCAACGCCCGAAACACCGTGTTGTGTGTCAACGCCATCAACCGGGCAACACGCACGGCATCTTGACCAGCGGGAAGAGCGCTGAAATAACGAAGATAGGGGGTGGCGGTTATCAACGAGAAGGGCTTGCCATGCCATGCTTGACGTGTTGGAGTGGCCATTTCGAGAGTTGGATATGCGCAGAAAAAGAGACACACACAAGGACTCCGGCAGATTTGATGTAACTCGCTAAGCGATGCGCAGAGAATTGGGGGAAGGGAGGGGGGGAGGTCAGCTATTGATGTTAATCACAGGCATCTCACACGTCAGGTTCAGCGCTTCAAACGTGCTTCCTGAAAAGAAGACCGAGATAGCTAAATTGGGACTTGAAGGTTAATTTGGCATGTGGCTTTCGGCTACAACAAGACTACTAATACCTTCTTGGTATACGGCGCGTTTATGTCCCCTCAACTTTGCCAACAGCCTTAGAAAGAGTGATATGTTTGTGACCTTGGTCTCCAACGGCAGGTTGGTGGAGAGGCAAGAACAATGTCCGCGACCCCGTTTCTTCAAAGAGTGGTGCCGCACCTGATCTTTGCGTCACAAGATTGACAGACCGGACTTTTGTGGCATGGCTGGCACTAGCCAGTCTACAAATGCTGTCATGTGTTAAATTTACACGGTGAACGTCTGAAGGACCGGCCCGGTGGAGTCTAGCCGGGGTAGGTTGCTGGGCGCACTGACGCGTCTCAGGCTCGTCCCCCCATCAAAAAGTCGCAGGGCAACGCCTGAAGCCGGAGGTATCCATTCCTAAGAAGATGGTGACTAAAGAAGGCGTCGAAGTGCTCGGGCCGAGGATTTGACTTCATCTGACAGCAGACTTCACATCGCCTGCCACCATCAGCGGCGTCGAGTCTTTCCAAGCCCATTCTGGATCTGTGGATAGCAGGATTTGGGCTTGTAGCATGCCGTAGCTCAGGCAGACATTATGTATTCATCACCAAGCTACCTCGGCTCCCTCGGCCGTTCGGCTCAGCAATGCATTTTACTACCGAATACGCGCCATCTCTCGCCATTTTCCCTGATGAATCCAGGCACATCCCCGCAGATGAGCTCATCACCTCACCGATCCTCCACCTCGGCCTCCAAGCAGCGTGTGTGTGGTGATGTTGTTGAGAATGAAGAATGATCTGATAATGCCAATCCTTAGTTAGTATGGAGGGTTCTGTCCATGCGACGGGGCTTGCTGGTGTCCCTGGGCTGGCTGGTATTGCGTGTCTTGCTGTTGTTGAGAGCTGTATTGCTGCGGGTTATACTGCTGGGGAGTGTACTGCTGGGGATTGTACTGCTGGGAATTGTACTGCTGGGAACTGTACTCCTGCTGGGACGGTGGGGGCGGCGGGAAGTATTCTGGCCGTTGATCGTGTCCTTGTTGGGGAGGAGGTCGGTCTGGGACCTGGTTTCCGCCACCAAGCTGAATGTTGGACGTTGGCGCACCGACGCTGACACCCTCGTTTCCAATGTCGTCCGGCACAGTGATCTTCACCTTGGGCAAGTACTTCTGGACCTTCTGCTCCACCATCCCCTGGACGAAGACCCAGCTTTCGCGTTCAAACTTGCGGTGACCACCGTTCACGATTCCCAGAATACTCTCGCGTAGCGTCTCTTGGACCTTCTGGACAAGACCACGGATCTTGCTCAAGAGCTTCACCTTCAGATCGTCACCAAGGCCACGGTCTGTTTGAACACCGGCATCGCGGTCGAGCTGGGAGTCGAAGGGATTGCCACCAAGGATCTTTTCAAGGGGACGTTGGAACTGGTCTGGGAGCAGCTCGAACAGCCGCTTCTCGATTTCTCCAAGGACTTTGCGGAATTCGAGACGGACTTCCCGGTGGACTTTGGCAAGACCGGTGCTGAGCTTCTCGCTGATCACCTTGGAGAAGCCTCCGGTGTGTTGTTCCCTGCTACCACCGCTGCCACCCTCGGCGCGGTCGCCAAGGCCTCTTGCTGACTCCTCGCCTGAGTGTTTCTTGCTCCCAAACAAGCCCCCGAGTCCCTTGACCAAGTCCTTCACTTGGTCTTCGATCTCGCCCTTGACGCCGTCGCCAAGGTCGCGCGTGCTCGTGTTTCCGCGCAGCCAGCGCTTGATGTGGTCGAGGGCGATACGGGTAAACTGCTCAGCGATGGGGGCATGCTGCGCCTGCAGCTCGGTGCCAAGCTTCTCCTTTATCTCGGGCGTGATCATCCGGGCCTTTTCCTCGGGGTTGCGGGCGGCATCCTTGACTGTGTTGCTGATGACGCCAAGCAGGCCATCGAGCTCAAATCTCTGGCCTCCCCCACCGCTACCGCCCTTGTCCACATGGTCTTGAACAATGTTGACAGCGGCCGAGAGGAAGCCCTTGAAGCCGCCGTCGCTGCCGCCTCGATTCTGGGTATCTCCGCGGGACCGTACGTTGCTATCGTTCTCGGTGTTGGCCGTCAAATCGAAAATGTCGCGCAAGTCGTCGCTCGCTCCGCCAGCGAGGTTGGTGAAGCTCCGCGTCAGTGTAGAGATCTCGTCGGCGAAGGGCAGCGACTGGCGGCCATAGTTGTCGGGAGTAGCATTGCTCAGGGCTCGCGAAGTGCCCTCGTTGGCACCCTGGCCGCTGTTGAAGAGAGTGCGGAACGCGTCGACGATGCGCTCCTCCACGTTGTCGAGCGTCTTTTGCTGGAATGTCTCAAGCTCCGAGGCAATGCGGGGCTGGATTTGCGGCGCCAGTGAGTCGACATACTCGTCGACTTTCCTCATCAGGACGTCTGGAAGTGCGCGGGAAGACATGGTCGCGAGAGTCTGCCTTTGACGTTTTGACCAGAGCTGGGTTGCATCTGCCAAAAAGTGACTGCAAATTCACGAGAAGGGCAGGCGCGGGGTAATTCGGCCCCCGCATCTGTGCCCTGGCCCCACTTTCCGCCCTGATTCCGCGATTCCAGATTCGTGGGCTGCGAGAGCTTTACTGACAAAACAACGGGTGCGCTGGGCTTGGTGGAGGTGTACACGGTTCCAAATTCACTTCCTCAGCCTGGTGTACGGTGTGGAATTGGAAGCTGCAGAGCGCTCAAGCTCTCGGGCCCCCGCTCCATGCTGGCGGGCGAGAGCTTCCCCTGCCAGTGCTGGAAGGATCCACCTGTCGTCATCCGCAGGGGGCCAGTTGGCTGCTGCCTCAGGCGCCAGAACGCTGCGCTGCCTTACGGCCTTTAGGCCTTAAATTCCAGGCAGTGCCTACATCGCAACCGCAATTTTCAGGCCTCCCCGCACTGACTTTCTGACATCAAAACGCCCAGACTGTCAACCATTTCCTCATCAGCGTCTCGTCTACGGCGCGTAGTTGAGCCATGGTTGGGCTATGCTCCAAGGCGCGATGCGTGGAAAACGTGCATCTGTTGGTTCCCTTGCGCCGCAGCCCGTGGAAAAAGTCAAGTAGCCTCAACGCCGGATACCGCCGCAGCGCATCCTTTTCCATCGACGCGTTCACTCCTGCAAGCGCATCAACCCACTCGTCCAACGAGACCGACTCCAAGGCACGCCCCTGCACCGCATAGAACTCCTGGACTGTCCTGGCCAGCTCGCCCCAGCATGTGCTCTGGGGATTGACGATGTTGAAGCAGGAGACCGTCTCGGTCGGCTCTGGGTTTGGCGCAGAGAATGCGATGTCCAGTGCCACTTGCGCAGCGAGATCCACCGGAACCCAATCCACGCTGTCGTGTCGGGGCCCTAAACATGCCGGTATCTTTCCTAGGGTTTTGGATGTCGCGACCAGCGAGGGCAACCACTCTGGAGCACGCCGCAAGTGTTAGCGACACGACGCCCATTGCACTGCAACCGACAATGACTCACCGTTTCGGTTCCATACCCCTTCTCCTTCAGCTGGACCGGCCAGCTGCCCGGCCCGCAGCGCTGTCACACGGATGCCTGTCCGTCGGACGGCTTCGGCAAGCACGCACTCGGCCACGTGCTTGGACTCGCCATATCCCTGCTTGGCAGGGAGGCTGTTGTCGGTATCAAATTCCTCTGGCACCACTGTCCCGGCATCGTCTCCGTCCCGATTCTTCTCTGGGTCGGGAGCAATACCCGTATACGGCAGGTCAGAGTGTCCCCGCACGGCTGCGTAGTTCATGACGCTAGCCACCGACGACACAAACACGACGTGGACCTTGTGCTGCGCAGCAGCCGCAAAGTCGGCACAGCGCCGGGTTCCCGCGATGGCTGGCTCGAAGTCTGCTAACGCTCGGTTGAAATTCACCGGCCAGGCGTTGTGGATCAGGACATGCGTGTTGCGCAATAGCCTGGCATATGTCTCGGGCGCTAGGCCGAACCATTCCCGGCTCAGGTCAGCTGTGTGAAAGGTGATCCTGGATAAGTGATGTTGCAGGTGCCCCAGGCCCCGGGCCAAGAACAAGCAAGACTGTCTCTCCGCCGCATCAGGGGAGCGGTTGAGACAGTGGACGTAGCCTACGTCGGGGAGATTGAGCAAGCGGTGAAGGAGATAGGTCCCGAGAGAGCCGGTTGAGCCGGTAAGCACCACCACACGCCCTGACCGCTTGGAAAGGGGGCCTTCGAACGGAATCGACCGCGTATACTTGTGTATCATGGCCGACATCTGCTCTTCACGGGATGTGTTGCTGCAACGGCTCCGCGAATCATCTGGTGCACTCGATCCGGCAACAGCCAGCGCGAGAGTCTCGATGGTGGAGTTGGCGTAGATGGTTTTTGGAGAACAGGAAGCGAGACCTCCGTTAGTGGCGATCGACTTGCCAATTTGCTGGCGAATGAGCTGACTGAGCTCCACGACCTGAAGCGAGTCCATGCCGAGGGAGAAGAGGTTGGTTTGGTCGGCCATGTTGTGCGCATTGCCAAGGACGGCGAGTGCAGCATTCCGAATAATGTCCTTGGTGCGAGGAAAGCTCGCCTCTGTCCCCTCGACGACGACCAAGCCAGGTGCCTTTTTCCCGCTGTAAAGCTCATCGATCTCCTTCTCGAACAGCTGGTATGTGGCCCTTCGCATCACAGACCCCTTTGCTGTGCGCACGAAGGATTTGTCGGGTGCTGTCAAGGTGATCATCGAACGCCAGACCCTGGCATAGGCGGGATATTTTGCATTGGCCCGGTCGACCCACGGCCAGATTTGCTGAATGAAGGAGTCGGTGTCGGCCACCTCTCTGGGCCTCTCAGAATGTGGCTCGAGGATGAGCCCGGCCTGGAAGCGCCTCGAGCCAACCATGAGAGCGCCTTTGATTCGTGAGTGGCCCTCAAGCGCCTTTTCGAAGTGCACAGGATTGATCTTCTCCCCGTTGCTGAGCACCAGCACGTCGTCGGTTCTGCCGACGTATCTCCAAAGCATCGGCTTGGTGGGGTGTCGCTCGAAGAGGTCTCTCGTCCGCCATTCATCGAGGCTGGGGAAATTGTGAAAGACAAATTGGTGATCCATGGCCGGGTCCCGCTTCAGCACCATCTCGGCGAGGTCCGGATTCGTAGTCGCCTCCATTTCGATGCCGGCCCGGGGGTCCCATTCGAAGTACTCCCAGTCGGCCGGGTCCACGGGGACGTAGGTTGCCGCAAAGTACATCTCAGTGCTCCCGATGCCGTTCACGAGCTTGGTTACCTTGGATATCTGTTCCCCAGACGAGTGCGCCAGCGGGGCACCGCCAAAATAGATAATGTCGAGCTTTGACAAGGCCTCCAGGCCGCCAGGGGTGTCGTTGATGTCCTCCAGAATCGATGGCGCGCAGGCGATGGCGGTGGGCTTCGTCTTCTCCATGGCCAGCAGCACAAGATCCGCAGATGGCGGTTTTGCTGGCGGGAGGAGCACGAGCGTTCCCCGATGGTAGATGGACCGACAGAGGAGGTTGATCCCGTAACAGTGGAAGAAAGGCACGACAGCAACCAGGAGCTCCGTACCGTAAAGTCCTTCGTGCATGTACCGCCGCCCACTTGTGTTGGGCTTGGACATGATGTCCTTGACCATGTCAAAGACACCTGCCCTGATGGCGATAGGCTTTGGCAGGCCTGTCGTACCGCTAGAGTGGAGAATCATGACTGTTTCGTGACTCTCAAGAGCGGTGTTAGCCCTGGAGGAATATGGCTGGTTTGGGTGCGCCTCATCGAGGATGGTCTCGACATCGGGCACTTGAACCACTCTCAGCTTGGTGTTTTGTGCCGATAGTGTCAGAGCATGACTCTTCAGCTCCTTGCCGTATATCAGTTTTGCGCAGTGGGTTGCACCCATCAGGGACATATGCCCCTCAATAGAATTTCGCGGCGACGTCAGCAAGCTCTTTTAATCAATTAGTGGATCTGAGGGTGACGGGACTGGCGGAGACGGGGTGACGAACTGTGTAGCCTGTCTTCAGCGCCGCAAGTATCAGGATGGGGTAGCGGATGTCATTGCCCCCCATGTAGGCGAGTGTCTCGCCATTGCTCGCCATTTCAGCTTTGCCAATGTGCTGATCAATCCAATGCGCCATGACATTGACAGCGCGACTGAGTTGACGAAACGTGATATCACTCCACGAGGTATCCCGGACACTGCACGGGGAGTCGGGAATCTTGACCCATACTCGATCAGGCTCTTCCTCTGCGAACCGGTCCACTACCTCGGCCATTGACTGCATGGTTGCGGCCGGTCCTGTGAAAAAGAGAGAGAAGTGAGAAATTAGAATGAGCTTAGGCGATATGTACGAAAGGTGAGTCTGGCAGAAGGAATAGTCCTAATTGTTGGCGTCGTCACAAGATTAGCCTTCTACAAAACCACTAAGACTCACAACCAGAAAGCAGCTAAACCCCGGCAGCTAACCTGGCCAGCCGTCGGGTTTAAATACATGGCTGTTGTGGTGAAACTTGACCATTGCGATGGGCTAGTGGTCCCTTGCCGGAATTCTTTTTGGGGTTCAGCTGTCTGGCAAGCGGCAACCAGGCAGCCCTCCGCCCCCAGACGGCCCATCTTCACGCCAGTGGCACAGCTCTGCACCCTCTGTTTCAAGAGCACCACTTGATCACGTAATCGTACCCAACCCGCTCAGCGACACCAATTGACACACACACTTCGGGGACTTAGTCCTATTTGGGTACCGGGGCGGTCCGGTGAAGACTGTATTTGAAGACTCTATTGGTAGAGTTGCGTCTCTCATTCACGAGAATAGTGGGCAGTCGCAACCCTTCCACCTCAGCCGTCCCGCGTTGAGGGTTATTCAGCCCCGAGACATGCATTCAAAATCCTGCCTTGGGGGACTTTTGCGAGTAAAGTAGCAAGACCAGGACACCATCTGTACGCCCCAATGCTAAAGAGGGATGCCGAAGTGTCCCTGTGTAGCGTCAGAAGTATGTCGCACTCGCGCAACAATTCAGACAAGCCACCCGAAGTGATACATGTGTGGGTAATGTGAGTTTGGTTGGGGAGGTTGCAGTAGGTGAGGTTAAGATCAACATTGCTGAGTGAGCTCTCATGTGTTTGGTGGGGGAATGAGGTGCTATGCGTCGACTTTCTTCTAGAAAGACGCGGGTGCTTGAAGAAATCACTAAACCTGGGTTGATTTCGTGGTCGTATCGGTGATCACCATGAGAAACTTCCAGTCGCGTTATTTGCTCAAGGTAGCACATTATTTTCGTAGCGCGTCGGAATAAGGTAAGACAGTCAACTTCAATAGGAGGTTGGCACATGAACATGACTTCTAATATGCTTGAGTTGTCGTGTGACAATCCATGACAGCCAAAGCATCTACATATCAGATTCCTGCAGTATAGGTAGGAAAGAAATGTAGTAGTCGGAGACAATCTAGATATATCGTGCTACATGGGTACATGTATCTCGCGTCTCAAGCCTGAGAGGTCGAGTTCTGTAGCAAAGGACACGAACGGTATCAAAACAGGGAGACTCTGTCGCCGGCTAAAACCCCTAGAAGTACAACTGCGGGACTCTCATCATCGACCGAGCATATCTTACGTCCGAATAGCCGCACGAAAAGCTTGCTAATAGGCCCCATGAGTCGGAGAGACCAACAGATAAGTGGTAAATCTCACATATCTAGTCCACCTAACTCAGTTTCTACCCGTACCTATCGAGAAGTTGAAGACCTGGGGAAAATTTTTGTGCTCAGTCCTGCTATTAACTAGAAACACCGCCTCGGATGGATTAGGTATTGCTGCCACGCTGGCCAGAACGTAAGGCATCACGACTCTGCTGGAAAGATACAGTTAACAAGACAAGTCGATCGAGTACGATGAGGAAATTGGACCACACAAGTGTCGAGATATTTTGGTCGTAGCCTGAACGCGTTTGTCAGAGCAGTCAGTTGCAGGGGTTTGGTGGGGTGGTGGAGGAGCTTGGGGCTGAAGGATTGGGGGTGGAATGCAAAGGAAAGTTGGGGAAGCTTTGCGGCACAATCAATCCTGGGAATGGCGTCAAGCATCGGGTCGGCTCTCGGTGACCCGCTTCGGCTCCGGGAGAGGTCAGCGGTGGCTTT
>Ga0247760_1000302_pt1 | contig 55027 bp, 46 predicted proteins | sample UWRJL171409R4_FD_179936 | JGI IMG/M metagenome (GOLD analysis project Ga0247760, IMG submission 179936) | Plant litter microbial communities from Arlington Agricultural Research Station in Wisconsin, United States - UWRJ-L171-409R-4 | ecosystem: Environmental > Terrestrial > Plant litter >...
GAAGGCGCAAGGGGTGCCGGTCCAGGTGGTTTCGGTGATGGCGGAGGCGTTGGCTTGGATGTTGAGGAGGTTGGCGAGCAAGGAGGGGAGGAGGACGGCGATGAGGGGCCCGAGGAGAAAGGACCAGGAGATGGGGAGGCGTTGGGGTGTGTCGAAGGGGAGAGGAAGGGGGTGATCTGGGGGCATGATGGTTGGGGATGTTGGAGGTTTTGTGGCGGTTTGGATGGCGAAGAGGAAGGTCGTGTGGAAGGATATCCCGGACGGACCGTCGGAGATGCCGTGGGAATAGGAGTATGCGATGAAGCAGGAGGTGGTTGAGAGGGGGAGGACGGAGATGCGCCATGGGGGGATGGTGTGAGAAAAGGGGCGGTCGATGTCGGTTTGCATCAGGCTCTCGACGGCGCTCCAGTGGTCTCCATCGTTGTGGGTTTGATCAAGGACGGTGACGTGGTCCTCGAGGTTGATGGTGGGTGCGCGGTGGTAGAAGGGCTTCTCGGTGTGTCTGTCGGCGATCAACACGCTCATGAAAGGGTGCTCCTCGACACATTGCTTCAGGGGTGCGAAGTACGAGCGGGGAGACTCGATGGCAAAGTCATTTTCGAACTCGTAGATGGCGCCAACGATGACGGCGTGGTAGAAGCCGAGATCCTCACGACTGATGGTGCGGCGTTCGTTGGGGCCTGATATTGTTAATATCTTGTCTTATCGTGATGCAGCGGCTGGAAGGGATGCCAATCGCAACTCACTTGCGCGCCGCAGCACTGTTTTCTTATCCATATCGAGCTGAGTGTCTGGTGAGTTGTGGTTGTGTTGTGCTATTTGGATGGCCCGGAATGCACGAGAAACGGGGTATAGGGGTGGATAGTTAAGGCTGACAGGATGTCGAGAGCTTTCAAGGGTTGCGCGTACCTGCATTAGTCGGTCTTTGGAGCGAGTCGCTGGACTTCTGTGGATTCGGATTTGCGAATTTCGTTCCTTCGGCCCCACTTGACGGAGATTACGTCCGTATCAGGCCTCCGAGATCCACAATTTTCCGAGATAATAAACCGACGACGACCAACACGCGTATACAGGGATGGAAAGTACCTTGACATTCACAGACCGGAGATCTGCAAAGCGCTTCTCATGTTACAATCATGGATGAGGGTTCCGCGTGCTCGGGAAGATCGCTGCAGGGTACGCATCCCGATCTGATTCAATTCACTTGACCCGATATCCACCATTCTCACAGTTCGTACCCCCGATTCATCCCGAAATTGACATCTTGAAAAGTAACCCCTGCTCTACCTTAGGTGAATCGCCTATGGCCAGCATCAACAAGTCACTGCCTGGCTTCATCCAACCGGCAGCAGAGCGGAGCAGCATCAGCCGGTGTCATGATTCCGCACAATCCACGGAAAAATGATGCTTCAAAACCCATTCACATCGGTCAAGTGAAATATTCTCTGTGACTGGAACTGAAGACATTGCGGGCATAGAAGTAAAGCATGAGGTGGGTTTTAAGAGGAGGCATTCACCCAAACGAGTCTTCACACTCCATGATGAGGAACACGTCGCAACTGGCCATAAATCATTGGTCTATGGTATTTGGGTGTGAATCCGATATGTACACAAGCGAATTCCTCTGCCAACTTCACGCTGGGCCGTGGTTAAATACTGAACCTCCCTACCTAAGACCCTTTCTCCTCCTCTTCTCTATACACACAGCAAGCCATCAAGCTAATCTGCCAACTACTTCGAGGGTCGCATCCCCAAACGCAGATCTCAACGCCTTCTCTCTCTTCTCGACCATCGCCACGACATTGACCAACTTACAACCCAAGTCCCTTATCACCCGGGACCTCAGTAAGTGTTGTCTCCTACAAACCCTCTCACCTCCTCTTAAGCAATATCATAGGCACTAATCACCCCATCCAGCCATACGCCCGCAAACCCCCCCAGCCTCTCAAGCCACCACGAACCCAACAACCAACACCATGTGCGGACACGTATACATCGAGTACCGATGCCATCACGTAGTGAAGAGCCGGTCAAAGTTCATCCCGTGCTCCTTTGCCCGGGCCGTCTACCCCTACCACGAGTGCCTCATCAAGCGGTCGAAGTACGCAGCGAGCAAAAAGAACAACAACAGGATCTGCCCTGCTTGCGAGAAGCGCTATGGCGTCTTTGCTGAATCGGACTGAGTGCATATCGCAACTGATTGATTGAGGGAGCATCGGTCGAGGGAACCGTCCTAGCAGTGAGGGGAGAAGGGTCGGCGGAATGGATTGGGGATCTTGGACGATACTGGGGGCATTTAACATACCAGAGTAAGGGGGTAACTCATATTCAGGCTCAGGGGGCATATTGGCGAAGTCATCATGGCGTTTCTGTCTACCCCTTTTTAGTTCTAGCTATCAGGCACACAGAATCAAGTCTTGACTTCCCGATAATATGTGATGGTTACACACCGACCTTGGTACATAACCCGGGACGACGACATGATCCAGGATAATTGCCTGGTGCTAGTAAAGAGCTTCATGAACCCATTTTTCCTTAACTGGTACTCTTTTAAGGAAGTGAATTCATTGTGCGAAATCACCGGCTCACAATAATTGGTAAAAGATGTGGACAATGCCGAGGTTGCAATTCCTTTTGCCAATGGTGTGTTCTTTTGCATGAATTCGGACATAGTGCACAGCACGTGACGGCCTCCCGATATCAGTCTGTCCGTGGCACTGTAAAGGGTTTCATGGAGGCTGTCTGTGCGCGTTCGCATTCAGCTTCACCCCGCACCTTCCCAGACTCGTTGACACTGTGATTTTCCCTCAATCGTATTCTGGCTTGTGCATTCTCTGTCGTGCATCCATATCAGCCACCCCTAAGGAACTACTCCCTAGATTTAGACACTCCGGCCCTTCTAAGCATGCGTCCAGTTGCTCCGGTCGGCCTCAGAGTATCCAGGTCGGATATTGACCTGGTCTCCGTGACCGATCGCGCAAGACCTACAACATCAAACAGCGACCGAATCATTCCAGACGACACAAAGACCGCGCTCCACCCTCCTGCCTCAGTCCCAATGCACTCGCCTGACGGGCCCAATGGCGTCTCTAGCATGTACACAAGCTTGCTGCAGAGCCAGAAGATGCGTGTCATACTGCTGGAACCTGGAACGGGCACTGAGCCACTTCGGTGCCACCTCCTCCACGTCTCTTCCTTCAGCCAGATTCCATACAAAGCGCTGTCCTATCAGTGGGGCGACATAGCCGACAAAAGCTGCAGCCTCATCTGCTGCGGGACGATTGCCAGAATTTCAGCGACGCTTGATGCAGCACTTCGCCGGCTCCGAAGCGCTGCCTCGACATCTGCGGTTTGGGTCGATGCTATCTGCATTAACCAAGACGACCTTGCCGAGCGGGCTGATCAAGTCCGTGTCATGAAAGACATCTATGCCAATGCCGTACAAGTCGTCGTGTGGCTTGGAAGTGAGAAGTCGGGGGACGCATCTGCTGTAGATGAACTCAACCGCATTGACCAAGACCGACGACAGCCAGCCAAATGGACAAATGGATTCGGCTCCTTTTATGCACCGGTGCGCGAATCAGGGGGCTTGCTCTCCATCGCTGAATTCTACACTACCGCACCAAAGCTTCGCGATGTGAAGTACGAACACATCGTCCAGCTTCTCTGCCGTGGCTATTTCCACCGCGCCTGGATCGTCCAAGAACTTGTGATGTCGGACAACATTACTGTGCTCTATGGTGACAAAAAACATGTCTCGTGGGACGTACTCGCCAATGTTGTCCGCCGCAAGATGGACTGCGTCATTCCCCAAGACATTCTGGACTCGCCCATGGTTCAGAACACGCGTCGGAATGTCGAATTTATCGAGCGAGCCCGACTACGCCGTCGAAGGCACCAAGAAAGCTCACTGTTCGGCATTCTCTTTGATACGGCGCAGACTCAATGCACCGATGACAGGGACAAAATCTTCGCATTCTTGGGCATCGCGCAGGACTGGCTCCAAGACAGCGATGGCCTTGAGCCAGATTACGAAGTCAATGTAGCAACGCTGTTCAAGAAAGTGGCAAGTTGGTGCCTCAAGGCTTCAGGAGGCTTCCATATCTTGTCCTGCTCGGCCGGCCCCTGGGACAGGAAGAAGCAGGACGAGATTTTACATCTCCTGCAAAACCACACATCTCAAGCGAAGAATCGAAGAGCGCTGCTTCAACTACCCTCATGGGTGCCCGACTGGACGAGAATCGGCAGTTCCACTCCACTTGTGCTTCATAACAATCACGCTCCCTTTGCCGCCGCCTCTGCCAGACCTGCAGAGTACACAGTTGAAGAGGACGTTCTTATCGCCAAAGGACTAGCGGTGAGTCAAATTAAGGATATTGTCCGGAGCACCCCACCATTCGTAAAGACAACGGCATTCTACAGCCTTCGCACCGACTTCATTGACGATGTCGTCGGCGTACGCGACTGGATAGAAGAGTGCACAAGAATTGCCAGTCTCGATTTCCAGCTTATCGGCGACCGATTCGAGTCATTTTGTAGCGCCATGACCTGCGGGCTGACAGAGCATGCCAAACCGGCACCGAGCAACTTCCCGTCCCTGTTTGGCGAGTATCTGGATCACATTGAAGAAGCTCCCCGAATATTCCGCCATATTCTCGAGAGTGCGGAGCAAAACAAGTGGAATGCGCCAGGAATTATCATGGAAAAGACAGCGCACCGAGGCTTCAAGGGATTGGAGATGATTGAGGCAAGTCTGGAACGATGGTCAAAAGGAAGACGATTCTTCACGACACCGGGCGGCCTCATGGGCCAGGCACCTGAAAGGGCAAAAAAAGGAGACCATGTTTGCGTTCTCTACGGAAGCGAGGTTCCAATCCTCATTCGCCCAAGTGCGGGTGGGTTTGAGGTCGTTGGGGAGTGTTATGTGAGCGGGATCATGAACGGAGAGGTCTTGCAGAGCCCGAATGGGAGAGAGCAGGAGTTCCGCTTTGGGCCTCGTCGTAGGATAGATATGAAAACCCCGAAGTTGTGAGATTTTGGCGTGCGTAGTACCAAAAGCAGACTTTGCGTACTAATTGGCTGGGCCCAAAAAGAGATTCCCAACATCTATGATATGATTGGCTTTTGAAAACCACTTGGGCACATCGGACACATTTTGGGCCTCCGGCAGCGGAAACATGAAAGATTTGCTTCACTCAGTAGCCGATAGGGGCTTAGAAACACACATATTCTGGGTACCTAGTTAGCAGCTTGCCTGAAGCTACGTACTCTTGCCAACAGCTAGAGCCCACGCTCTCATCAAGCTCCAACATCTTTCCAACTTCCCTTCTCACTATTCCGTGAATCCCCCCACGTCCCACCAAGTGAAGATCCTGTAATCTTCCTCTTCATCAGTTCAGCCTGCATGCTCCCTAGGAGATTGCCGGGCTCCCCGGAAGTTCCGTGATCCCTATTATAACCATTCATTAGCCACAGTCCTCGCAACTCGATTTAACCCGCGATTCAGCGGGGGGCGGGGGCAAAACTCACAAAGCTTAGCCGACACATCCTCCTTGGCCTGCTGCCCCTTGGTACACGCAATAGCTGCCTCGCCCGCCTGCAACTGGAGCGCAGGACATGTCTCACTCCAGCAATTCGTGCCGAGCGCGTCCATGGCTCTCTGAAGAGCATCTCCCTTCCAGCCAAACAGGTAGTCACCATGCGCACCGAGACCTGTCTTGTCTCCGGTACTATACACGAGCGGCTGCTTCCCGTTCTTGTAGTACTCCGGGTTGGCAAACTCCGAGGTGTCGTACATGATCTCGTACATGACTTGTGGGATACGCACGGGGTGGGTGGTAGGACACTTGTCTCCCGCGAGGTTGGAGTTGCCGGAATAGGCGACGTGGCTGTGATGATCGGGCGAGTCGACGTTCTTGCCGTCCCAGCAGGATGGGAAGATGTGCGTGACACGGATACCGCCAGGACACGCCTTGGCCGGGAACTCGGCCGTGTCAGAGCGGTCGCAGGGGGCGCCGTTGCCGCCAGAGGTGCGCTGGGATTTGGACAGGCAGCGGTGGCAGTTGACGAGGGGACCGGAAGTCTTCGTACGAAGGGTGGGATCACCAGCAATCATGCGGAAGCCCTTGGGGAATGCCGTAGTTTTCTTGTTGCTACCGCTGAAGGGCCGCATGTAGTAGATGGTGAGACCACCGTCCTGCTCGAGGAGGGTGCCATTGAGGCGGCCGTTGGCCATCTGTGGGACGCGACGGAATGTGCCGTTTTCAGGAGACTGGAAGTAGATCGAGGCGGTCCAGTAGTTGCTGAAGTCCTCGACCATCTTGCACGAAGTGCACTGGGATGTCGCAGCCGGGTCGATCGTGGCGGGGTCCATCTGATACGGTGACATTGTCAGTTGTTGGGCCTCGTTGTCGAAAAGGGAGCCATACCGTCACGTTGAACGAGTTGCCGCCAACAATCTGATGCAGATGCGGCGAGAATACAACTCCGGGGTTGACTATAGGATCTGCGCGCTCAATGACAAGCTGAGAACAGCCGAACCGGAGGAAGTCGGACCCTCGTTGAGCTGCACTCATTCCGCCCTGGGGAACCGCCGATGCATCTTGCGCGAACAGCGCGAAAAGCGCGACGAGAACTCCTGAAGTCCAAGCCATCATTCAGTGTTTATTCTGGAGAATATACCTGAGAGACGCTGGGTCGACGAGAACGACTGCCAAATCCCCCCGTTTCGACCCATCCGGCCCCCTTATAGCCGCGAAGCCAAGTCGGCTTATACACACAGGGGAAGTACCGAAAAGAGCGCCAAGCGCCCCACATTGGCAACTTCTTCCGAGTATTAACGGTAAATTGGATTCGACCAGCTCCTACCATGTATGCCGATGTACTAACACTCTTCGCAGCCTTTTGACTCGTCCACGCGTTAGACTCGTCGTAGCATTATTGGCATCCAACCGACCCTGGCAGGCGAGGGCTGGCCAATCGGCTGATTGCCGGATATGAGATACAAGCACAGCTTGACGATGGCTCGGCAGGGAATGAGCGTCAGTAGCCGATGTGGTCCCGAGGGGGCGAGTTCCGGGTCGAGGCCTTTGCCGTGTGTTCTTTATATTTGGCGACCTGATTGAGGCGCTTCCAAATAGCCTTCCATGCATATCAGCGATACTGGCCACGGTTGATCTGGCCAGGATATTCTCTGCCCCGGGACGTCAGGGCAGCATTGTTGAATCTCGGCCTGGAAGATAGGGATCAGGTATCTGCGGGGCAACGGCCAAGATTTACATTATCGAGATAGCAGAGGAGCCATCCTTGTTAGAACGTCATCGAAGCCAGCGGTAAATAGAGGCACCCCTTCGAATGCTAGTGTCCTGCAGGAGACCCTGTTGGGGTTGTATTTGAGCCTCAAAGGGGCATCAACCACATGCCCAAGACTGGTCTTTTGGGTTTCGGAAACAATCCTGTCCAAGCAAAGTATCAGAATCCACATTACTACCCGAGTTTCTGAGGAGGACTGGCCTCGCAATAGGGGTAGCACGTGTCACTAGGTAAGGTTAGGTAGTCTCTCCCAACCGGACCAGGTGCTGCTCGCGCGGAAACGCCGAATCCTGGAGGCAGGGGGCTACAATAGTGCCGAAAGCCTTGTGTGTCGCGGTTCGAGTCGCGAGAAAACGTCGCGGTCACAGTCTTCGGTACGCAGGATCATCGCGCTGTCCTTCATGCTGGCCGTCCGCTGGCATCGTTGGTAGCTGAGCGGACGAGCACGCTGCTTGCAGACTGGAGATTGGCTAGGCTGATCGGGACGACGCAGCTTGCTTCTTTCCGCCGGAATCGAGGCCGTCAATGTCGCTGCTTCGTTCGATACGGCGCTGTCAGGGTCCAGAGTTAGATCAACAAACTTACCGAAAGGGGATGGTCTCGGGCTCGGCATGTGGGCAGCTATCAGTGTAGATGCCAGGGAAAATCTCTTCCAGACAAAGGTCCCGTTCAGTGCAGAGGGTTCGTTGGCGCGCATGGGTTCCACGGGCTTGGCGGTAAGAGACAAAGATCGAATGTGATGATAAAAGTCATCGATCAAAGCACAGGGTAAATCGTTGATTGCCCTTCCATGGCAAAGTAAAGGAACTTGCTAGATACGCGGTGTAACGTGGTCACTCAATTACAGTGCTCGTGGATTCTGCAAAATCCCGAATGCCCTGATCCCCACCAAGGACCTCCAATCAGAAACCTGCCCTCTCTCCTCGTCCCAGAGGAAGGAGCAAGTTTAGTTGCTGGATCATTGATGCCGCTCGCAGTAAACGGACCAAACTAAAATCAGCATCAGATCGCCAATGGAAAACGAAAGCGCCCACGGGTGTGTCATTTGCGGGCATGTGATCAAAGAGGAGCATCATGAGCGCGACTGGTATTACCCTCTCGTACCGACTGGCTCTCTTTCTTCCGAGGAAGTACGTTCTACTCCCACCGTCGACTCCATCTGGCGAGCCGTTTCGAGATTCTCCTGCTGACCGACCTCCGAGCCGGAAGTCTACGAGGACGCAAATGATCTGAGGATCGCCCTGACAGGCGTTGGCATTACCACCGATCATTATTCTACGCTGGGGTGTTTTGGTGCGCCATTAGACCCAATGGTGCATCAATCCGATATAGATCATAATGCGGATTCAATCCAGTTTATTGGCTTTGATGTCGGCCGGCCCTACGGCTCGGATGCCGAGAGCCTCGACGGTCCTACTACTCCCAACTGCCTTGTCCACGAAGCCTGCTGGACGTTGTTGGAGCAAGTTTATGCGCCCGATCCAGTTCCCCACCGAAGGCGCTGGGGGGTTTGTAACTCCCTGACATTGTTCAGCAAACATTTGCCTTACTGGGGCCACGACTACGGCGGCCTGGGTGGAGATCTCCCTCCCGATGACCCATATCCGGGACACAGAAAGCGGAGGCGGAACCCCGAGTCATATCACTGGCCCGTCCCAAACCCCGACCCGACGGGCCCTGATGGCGAGATCAGTCACCTCTTGACGGCAGCCCTCACGATACTGCCATGGCTGAAACCCCTTCCGAGCTTTGTGCGTGCGGCACGACCTGCTGGCTCGAAGATGGCGTGAGGGAGAAACTGGAAGGTCTTAACTGGGACCTTCAACCGCATGGGGCGGGGGGGTGCTCTGGGATGCTCATTTCCGCCTGCGCACTGCGTTGGTGTATGTTCCGGATGCGCTTTCTCGTCTATCATTCACCTTCGCCGCGCTGGGAGACCGGAAATTCCTTGCAGGTATAACAATCTACAATGCAAAAACAGCGCTGCAAAAACAGCTGGGATACGAGGGTGGCTCCGGGAGTCAGAAATCCGTGGATATCAATGGACTGTACGGACTTGACCCGGCATAAGACCCGATGGGCATCTCAGCGGTTCGGTGCTTGGACGACAACGGCATTGTTGGTGACTGGGTTGGGGGTCATGGCGAGTTGTTTCCGACGTTCATAAGACTGGCCGGTGAGGGACAGATCTGGGTGCTGAAGGCCGGATGGCAAATCTGTCTGTAGCAACGCCTTCGACCCTGTGTATTTATACGATGGAAGCATCTCGGGGGATGCAAAACGACTGTGGGTGTGTTCATGTACGGAGTCTAGAGCGAAAAGAAAGGTCTCTCTTTCCATGCGAAAATACGAAGCCCGGTTGCTCACACAGCTCTGTGTTGTAGTAGCAAGGCCCAGGCTTACCGTATCACAGACCTTGGCTGCATCTTAAGAGACCTTTTTTAGAATGCAGGTAGAAAAGCCTTGTCAGAACGTGGGTATGTCATTTTGGAATGAGGGGTGGCCTGCTATAATTAATAGGGGTCTTGACAGTACCTAAGAAGGCACCTTTCGCATTGTCTGAGGGGAGGGGCCCGCTCTTTTGGCACGACTGGGAGCCTTCGTACCTACACCCTGTGTTGGTTCAGTTCCGTGAAAACTTCCCTCTATGGCGCTACACGCAGCAGCGACGATTTATGGCATTCTTCCATACTCTGTGCTCTGCGTCTCTCCAGGTTTGGGGGCCTTCAGCTCGGCCAGGCTGGTCCGTCGGGCGGGCAGTCTTGCTGTCGCTGGGCGAGCTCTGGGGGAAAAGAATATACCTGCCTCACATGTCGTTGTCGGAGATAGGTGGCGGTAGGCCGGAGGGGTGCTGCTTGACTGACCATGGAACGAGCATTACGGAAAGAATCAGCCGCATCTGTTCAGCTGGCATGCTCACATGGCCCCGTATTTTAGGAAGGACCCTTTATTCGGGAAAGAGCCGCCGTAGCAACTACCTCATCCGCCATACCTTGATTTGAGCACCAGGACAAAGATCGATACCTACCCATCGATCACTGCTTGCCCAGTTGGTCAGCGTTGTCGAGTCAGCTCACTACAGAGGAACCCTCAAATTCCCGGGGGGAAACGCTGATGATGTAGACAGAAATTGCGCACAGGAAAGCGAAGGCTGGCGGGAATCGCAATTTCCGCTTCCTCGACAGCGCCGCCTTCTTCTTCTCCTTCCCGGCACTGGACATTGCGTCACCACTTTGTTTTCTGTGTTATTTCTCCGGCCGAGCAATGTAGTTTTCATGAATCAAAACCAAGGCCGCCCCGCCCCAATTTCAAGTCCGCTGCAAACCGACATCTCTCATCCAGCATTCTTGGTCCATCCTCCTCCAGTTTCGCAGTCTTCAGCCCAGGCGGCACCTCTTTTGCGGCTTTTATTTCTAGACAGCCTTGCACCCCCCTTCACACAACTCAGCGGCAGCGGAGCGTCAACGCCAAACAATCTAGCCGAGTCGGCCGAGATCCTATCGTCGATTCTCCTGGCCCCAGCCAGTTGCCCAGCACGACACGACGATGAAGGTCTGTCCACAGCTCCCAAAGGTCACAACATGCCTGGATCTTCTCATCTCACAGGTGGCTAACCGTTGTCTTTGCAGGTTCAGGCCTCTCTTGTACTAGCATCATGGCCCCTGCTGCTGCACACTGCCTTCGGCGCCCCTCTGTCCACCGCCATCGACTATGGCACCATCAGCGATTCTGACCCATATGGCCCCATCGTCTATGATACTCTGCGTTGCAAAAGGTAGGACTTTTGCTGCAATATCTCAAGCTGTTCTGACGGCACTTTCACGTCATGTCATTACATTTGCTTCGACGACTGCTACTGCGAGGCCCGACATAGCGACAGAGCCCCTCCGCCGGTCTCTGAATGTGACAGCAGAGGATGGAAACCCCGGCCCCTTGCTCTCGACGCTGTTGTTCCGGCGTCTCTGGAAGATACTGCCCACGATACGGCTGCCAACGACATTGCAGCAGTGGTGGCAACCAACGACGTCGACAGTATCTCCGCCGACAGCCCCAACTGGACCCTCGTGTGCAAAGAAGAGACCGAAGCACAACGCCCCTCACGCAACCACGGGTTGAAGAATTGCTATTACATATGGTCAACATATTGCACCAAAAAGGGCAAACTTCGCTCCCAGATGGACACCTGCAGTAGAGAATGCGAGTGCCGGCCAAATCCCGCAAGCACGGCTGCCAACAAAGTCAACAACCTCCAGCCCGTCGCTCTCGGCGCTCTTCCATCGTCCCCCGAAAGTGGCACCCACGACATTACCGCACTCGTAGCCACCAACGATAAGAACCTCTCCAGACCCTCCTATGGCTGGCATGTTGACTGCCATGATTCACATAAGTCATCGAGTTACCCTGGTACTCCGGAGACAGCAATCTGCACGACCAGGTGGCAGACGGCATGCGACGAGGCTGGGAAGTTGACCACAAGTCAAATTAGGTGCTCCAGAGGTTGCAAATGCGTGCAGAATCAAAGCCCTGTCGCAAACACTCTCGCCAGCAACGGCAACAGTCCGAGGAGAATCTCAACGCCGCCCCAGAGTCTTGTGCCATCACCTCGCCGGTCCGACGTTGCGGCAAACATGGCGGTCAACATTGTCGCATACACTCCCCAGGACGGCCCTGTAGGAATTGAATGGGACTACTGGAAGTGGAAGATACGTTGTTCTGACATGAATTTCCTAATGAAGTGCTTTAACTCCATCAGATGTGATAAAGACGGGAAGAAATTTGCCAAGGGGGAAAGTGAAGGATGCTGGGGCGCCTGCGAGTGTTTTCTGGAGCTTGACCATCAGCGCATCTCGCAGGAGGCCATCGATACGGGATTCGATGGCCGGATAGCAAGTCCCAGTCGGGAATGCGGGGGCCAGTGTTGATAGGATGTTAGTTGGCCAAAGGCTTCAAGTCCGAGGCACTCTACACCGCAGGGTTCAGGCAAAAAACCTACGATGGAACGGCGGTCTGTGTGTGTATTGATCAAAAAGAAGACCTCATAGTTATTCAGTAGTCGTTATTCTAATGTATCCACACGTCTCAACATGCCAACTTATGAAGCCGAGAAGAGTGACCGATTAGTGTGATAGCCTGGGCAAAGCGAAAAGGACATTGTTTTAACTACTTCCTACGCCGGGTATAACGTTAGTTAAGCTGCCCATAACAGAGCCTCCCCTACCCGAGCGTTGCCGGGAGTTTCCGAGTAGTTACATTCCTTGGGTTCCGCTCTCAGGGGACGCACATATTCCTGACAATCACTCTTTCTGATTGTGTTGTCATTGGGCTTCTGCGCCAAGACACCCATCGGTGGATGGGCTGGAGTATGAAAGGGTAGATCTTCAATCATCATCCGAGGGTCAAGACGGCCAGGTTGCAGAGGCTCAAATGAATCTCTACAAGCCATTCAGATGAGAGCGGCACTGAAGCTCAAGGTGGTTACTAAAAACCATACATTGGTTGGCAAGATATTGGGTATAATATGTACTCGGAACTTATAAAAGGAATATATAAGAAGAAAAAAAACACAAGAGTTTGTTGGCGCAAAAAGAACGGCAATCGTCCTCTCCGCTCCCTGCCCCAACCCCTTTCATGCCACCGTCGTACATGAGTTCATGCAGCCATTAAACCAACTCGCCTTTTGTAACCTGCCTAACAGGGCCTCATTGCAACCGGCAATATATCATATCGAGCATCTCTGTATGTAAGTAATAAACAATGTATAAATAATGAAGGGAAAAGACACCTTTTTCACGTGGGTCGTACTTCCAATCTTTCTTGGACGTCGCGAACCTCGTAGACGCCTATGTTGCCTTCCATGTCACCGACGTATAGGAATCCGCTGTCGGCTGCGAAGCTGAGCTCGGTAATTTTGCCAAGACGTTCGAGTTGCTCGAACCCGCGGCGCGGGCCGCTGTCCATGATGCCAGCGTTGGGATCTGGCCAGCACCTGTTAGGAGTTAGCTGAGTCAAAGTTAAAGGAGGATAGCAAAGAGTATGCTACGTACCAAAGCTGCTTGCCCGTCGTAGCATCGAGAATGACGAGGTTTCCGCGTGCGCCACCGTCGGTGCCCCGCGCATCACAGTACGCTACGTACCGACAGTCAGGCGAAACGCACGACACGGCGTTGGGGATGCGGAATGTGCGCGTCGAGTTGGCCGAAAAGTCCCAGATCAGCACGTATCGGCTGACAACCTTGACAGGCTGAAGGTTGAAGCCCTGGCCGCCGCGCGACGCGGGGACGGGAATGACTCGGTAGCTGGCGGGTATCCAGATGGAAACGGCTACGCTGCCGTATGTGGCCAGGCCGCTGGGTAACGCCGTTTCCAGCTCTGTGTGTTGCCTGGGTGAGATGTCAGCAAGGGTCTTGTGATAGTTCGGGGGCACATGTTAGCATACCAGGGGGCGACCACGCGGTAGGGTTCAGTGGTCACGATGGTTGAAGCCGAGTCATTCGTCACTGGGCCACCATAGCCTTGTATCTCCCAGGCGACAAGGAGAGTCTCGTGCTCAGGCGGTGGGTGGCCGAGGCGCGGGGGGCGAGGGCCCGAAGCCGTCACGAGGAGTGGACTGGTTGATGAGAAGGCGAGTTCAGGATATTTGGGGAGGACAGGGAGGCCAGCGCTCCGCAGGTCGATGGTGTGTGAGCGGCGGAAGGGTTTCTTCTCGTGGGTGGCGGCCCAAAGGTCAATAGCGTCATCATCGCCGCGGTACGTCACAAGCGGGCTCCATGCAGACTCGTAGATGTTAGATCGTACTGCAGCCCATCGATCGGCCTTGTCGATAGTCTGGAGACGCTTCTTCTTTGCCCAATCCCAAATTTCGAGCGAGTCGCCGAATCCGGCGGCGATGGCCATCAGCGTAGTTGGCTCCGACAAGATCGCGTGACTGCGCACGAAGTACTCCCTGGACCGTGCCTGTGCCGTCGTGTAGCATGAGATCTTGATGGTACTTTGCACAACTCCGCTGCCAACAGACCACACCTTGATCAGCTTGTTGCCGTGCTTGCTAGCTAGCGTCGTCGCGGTGGTCGAAACGTCGAAGTAGTAGATGGCGGGGTCCTTCACCCCCTTCTCATGCTTGGTGGCAAGGACTTTCCAGGGCGCCAGGTCGACGGGAGAAGCCGTGGACTGCGCCTCTGGCGGAGGTTTTGGCTGTCGATCCTGCGGGACGACATGATAGAGCGACATTGGCGTGGGGGGGAGACTTGGGGACAACATGGGGGCAGTACTGCTTGTTCTTTGGTGGTCGGACTCCGAGAACGTCCTCGAGCATTGCGAATAGCGAGACGATCCGGCGTCGGAGCCCTCTGCCGAAGCATGTGATGGTGTGCGGCGGAGAGACTTGAACAGAGGTAACAGCTGCGGCTTTGACATGGGCGAGGGTGGTGGCTTTGCGTGAGGGGGGATCGGCGGCAGCGCCTTCGTGGGCGGCTTGCTCGGCATTGGGTATAGTGATAGCCCGGTGCTGCTGCCGGAGGTCGGGACCCGGTCCAGCCTGCGCCCGGATGACGAAGAATCCTTCCGCGCACTCGCTCGGCCATGTGATGGTGGACGGATTAGGGTATGGCTGTTTCCCGTTTCGTAGGAGGGTACTCGGAACAGCTCCGCGTCCTCGGGCTTCCACGATGAAGAGGGCACCGGGGGCGCGTCTGGGTATCGCTGCCGCTCCTTCCATTCCTCAGCATGCTGTGGCGCGAGTCTGCGCTTCTCATGTGTCGATCCTCCCGTGTTCAGTCGCCGCAACGTATTTCTAGGAACAACCATGTCAATAACCATCCCATTCGAGGAGGGGGCGGGGATCCTTACGCCATCTCGTCCATGTCGGCGGCAGTACGGGGAAACGGGTCCATGTCGTCGTTTTATCGGCTCGGGGATGTTGAGGGTGTCGTTGCTCCAGCTTCCAGATGAACCACTTCGGTGTAACGTCAGAGCAGAGAAGACCATTACAGTGCAAGAGATCGAAGAGAAACGAAAACACGAGGGGGGAGGAAGCAAGACATGAGAGTGGCCGCAGGTCCGGCGTTGCATCGCATGGGGCAGCATTGCTGGGGTCATAGGGAAACAGGGGGACGTTCTCCATCTTGTATCCATTTCTCCATCTCTCCCCATTCCCTAGCCTGCACCCGATCAAGTCTCCCCCAATTTGAACCCAAGCTAGAGATACGCCCAGGGCCAATAGTTGCTGGTCGTTGGCGAGGGTGGAGGGCGCTGAAGATGGGTCGCTCGAGCGTGGATCCAGCGAGTCCTCCCCGCGATTCCATTTCCGTCAGGTTTGGGGCAGGTTTTCATGAGGGGAAGCTGCGACCCGCATTTTGCCGTCCGACCTCCCTCCCTGGAACGCCAGCGATCCCCTGACAAGTCTGCGTCTGCGTCTGCGGGCCCACACCTCCCCAGCCCGCGCACCCAAGCCCCTGGCGTTCCCGCCACAGAGTGCCATCATCGCAACTGACGGCTGCAGCTTGCCTTTGTTGGGTCGTAGCCTGGAAGCACGACAACGCCGCCATTTTTAGGGCGGGGCTGTTGATGAATGAAGTCAATGTCCAAAATGGGCCTAAGTTTTCAAGCCCGCATTTTCTTTTCCAGGCCTCAGCAACCGCCCGGGGCGTTCGGATCCGCTCTGGCGCGAGCTTCGTTTCACCGCGAGCGCGGTCGATTGTGCTGACATTCCCTCGGATTGCGGGCACCACGGCAAGGTCGTATCGCCACGCTAAGGATTTCCCGCCTCGCGGCGAAAGACGTCAAACGTGCCCGGGTCGGGATGCACCACACCTTTCAACGGAAACGGACCGAAGAGGGCCAGGTTTTTTCTTTGCCTCAAGGCTCTTCGGTCGCGAGAGTTGGCGCTACTCGGCCGCGTTAGCGCCTATGTGCACGACGCATCAAAGCACGATTATTGCACGCCTCTCTGCGGCCGGTTAGTAGGCTTGTCCCACCATCCATCTTGCACCTCGAAGACACCGGTGGCCAAGCCGAAAGGGGCTATCAGGCCGGGGCGTATGTGTCATGGTCCGGCCAACGATTGCTGGTCGGCGTTGAGTTGTGAACTTTGAGCTTCGCAGAGCCATCGGTACCTGTCCTGTCGACAATCCCTTGCATCGGCGAGGTTCGTTTCACAGTGCCATCCACACCACACCGCCGGTCTCACAAGCACAGCATTTGGGCGCGGCGGGCTGCTGAGCACCAGGAAATTCTGAAGGAGCTGCAGGCGCGTCCCGGCTCCTCTGCCGGGCCAGTGACGGATGCCGTCCAACGACGCTAAAACCAAAACTTACCCACATCGTGACAGCGGTCGGGATGGCACGTTGTCTTGGAGCGGCGTTTGTCTCAGACCCTGTCCATCTTTTTCTCAGCGACTGATCCAGCCATCTGGTCCCTCGTGGGCCGCAGCTATTTCAATAGTGCGAGACGTCTAGATCTTTTGAGTGTCTGAGATATGCACTTCATCTTCAATCCGGACCGTTGTGTCTTGCGGTGCACAAGCGCTGCCGCGAGTCGAGGCCAAACTTGGCCACTCGTCCGAGCTCTCACCCTCACGGCCTTGCTTTCCCCAAACGGTATCAAGATGCACCCGTGTACCCACACCTTTCATGGAACAACCAGGTTGTCATTGGTATGCATAAGTTCATATTCCCTCGTTCTCCCGTCTTTACTCCGTTCGTAACACCTCCTCCTCCCGATGATCGCAGGATCTCGCGTCGCGGAAGCGGGTATCCACCTCTTTCCGCATTTCCATTGCCGAGCATCGCCGACGGCATGTGCCGCAAGCCGCCGGAACCCCCACCGCAATGTTTAGAAAAGGGGCTCAGCCTACGCCATTGCCGTCCGGCGCCGAGCTGCAATGCCGGCTATAAAAAAGCAATACATCAGGATTTATTTCCCCCCAGATCTGGACCGGACTTGGATGCCGAAATGGGAGTCAGCCCATACCGACGAGACCAGGAAGAGAATAGCCGCTAATCGCTGATCCTCGTCGATTTCTTACTCGCAACCGCAATTGACGACACGATGCTTTTTCTGCCTCGTAGGGGGCTCGGGGGGCTGGCTGATAAGCCGGCAGGGCTATGGAGGGCGATCTTCCGCGGATGCAATCCCTGCTTGTCTGACGCGGTCCCCAGGGGTTGCCAAACGGTTCACCGACATCGTTGTGAGATGCGGTTACCTTACCCACGCCGCCGCGCACTCAGCTTATCCCAGCCCTCAGATCGGCAGATGATAGTTATCGGGCCTTTGGGCCTACAAGTGTTTCAATCAGACCATGGAAATCGGATCAGTCAGTTGCCAAGAAGGATGGCAAGTGCCGTTCGCTTGAACCCGACACCGTCTCGTACCAATAATGGCCCTCGCATAAATATCGGCGGTCACTCGCGCTCTGTGGCTGTCTTTTCAATTAATGAGGCGCAAGAGCTCTCGGTTCTAGTTGACAAAGAATGTTTGTTGGCTCAGTAGAGCACAACTACCTGCACAGCTGGCAATCGAATATTGACTAGTGCCTGCTGCAAGGGACGGGCCATCTGCAGTTCGAGGAGCCTCCAACGCCCAATGCCAATTGCAATCATCCTGAGTTCTCTAGCATCTCTACCTGATTCGAGCCAAATTTCCACGCCTCTGTACGCTGCTTTCAGGCCCCGGAGCAGGAGGCGCTCGAAGCAAGAGATTCAGTTGCCTGAATTCAGACCAACAGCCGAGGCATGGGAATCGATACAGTGCTCGCTGCATGTTTGCTACCCGGAGAGCAACGCCAGTTTGAGGCTCTATCGTACGTTTTGGCCATTGACCCAGAGAAGGCCAATCTCGCCAGCGACTACGTCCTTTGAGTTCATGTTGGCACGGCTTTTTTCTATGAACGAAGGAGAGACACAAGCAACGCCCTTCATAGGAGAGAAATATCTATTAGAACCGAAAGCAAACCAAGGGTATTCAGTGGCCATTCCAAACCCATCTGTGGTATGTAAACCGTTTGTTGTTTTACATTGCACTCTATATGCGTCACTCCCTACGCTACGGAAGGCTAGGCTTCGAGCGATAGCACGGCAACAAGGAAAGCCATTTCTGATGCCGTAAGACACTTGCTTAGTGAGTGGTGAGCGATCGAGCTCGGATACGACTGTTGCGGACTGCATCGGGGCGGTCTTAGCTTCCAAGCAAAATTTCTGTCTCGGTTCCGAGCTTGGATGACATTTGTAGTAGAAATCTCTTCGCGATCGCGGTGTCTCTCCGCCCACCTCCTTAGTCGCGGCTCTTAGGTCGTCAGCACTTATGTAGGTATTCTATTGAGAGATGCCTATTTGCACCTTAGCCACTGTCTGTTTATGCCGTAGTTTTGTAGTAAAAGTACGTCGGAGAAATCCTGACTCTTTGTTTGTTTACCCCCGAGACCATGTCTCCATAGCCTCTCCGCGCAAATCACATCTACCAGGCTCCCCGCCCCTGCCAACAATAGGCATCAAAGACCAAAGCTGAGTCGCATTCCCTCGTGGCGCAATTGGCTAGCGCGTCAGACTGTTACTTGAGCTGCAATCTGGAGGCTGTAAGTTTGGCCCTTACCGAGGGGCTGTCCTACCCACCATCCATTCTTCCTTCCTTTGACAGTGCGCATCTGACCCTCGAGGGATCAGAGATGCAAAAAGGACATCACATTTCAGTCAGAGCCGAACTTTGAAAGTGACTTGCAAAAAGAATAACTCCCTCGGTAAGGGTCGAACTTACAGCCTCCAGATTGCAGCTCAAGCCGTAACAGTCTGACGCGCTAGCCAATTGCGCCACGAGGGAATGACGCCCAAGCATCACCCAGGGGAGATGCTGGTCGTTGGGAGGCCAGGGGAGGTATGGCGCCTATATACCAGAGTTGACAACAGTCTAATGAGCATGTACGTCGAGATCGTGCTAAAACAATGGATCCGCAGGCTGGAAGTCAAGTCACCTTCAAAGAAACTTTCATTTGCACAAGTGGCTCCCCTCTCGTGAGCGATGCACATCGCCATTTGGTTCCCAAGCCGAAGAGGACTCATGTTGACAGAGCTTGCAATTACAAGTTGACAACAACTTTATTTTTCAAGTTCCCACCTGCCCTGACACATGTGGCTTGGGAGGGTTGTCACAAAGAGGTTCGGCTTTACACGGCACTGTCCAGATGCAAAGAGTCTCGGGGGCATTGTGCGCCCCGCTGGAAGTACCGGCCCCGTGGCGAGGGTCTTGAGGGCCTTAGAGTTTGTGCGTCATACGGACATGCTGTTCAGAGTCATACCGTTACGCCTTGCGGTGGAAAAGGCTTCTAGGGCCGAAAGCCAATTCTGGTTAACAGAAATGGGCTGGGCCAGCAAAGCTTGACAAGCCTGTCGGGACTGGCCTCTGGGTTTTATTTCATAGCATGACTAGGCAGAAAGCAGAAAAGCTGATAGGCTTACCGGCCATTTGCAATATTACACTGTCAAAGACCAGATGAAAAGTTCAAGGTGATTTATCATCCCAACTACATCCAGGGCAGGAGCCACTCAGACACGTTCTGTGTTTCGATGCTCCAAAACCAGGTTACCTTTGCCATTTCTCTTTTGCAGTCAGCCCCTCTTCCCCTCGTCCTCTCTATTTCCTCCCCCAGCTTCCCTATTACATTCACGTCGTCAGCAGGTATGATCGCCACCCATATGCGATTTCCTAAGAGTCAATACGATAACATTTTTAATATGCTGACCTTACTTTTTAGGTGTATTTTTGCTTGGGTATGTAACGATCTTCAGTTTACCCTTTTCTTTTCCGAGCACCCCTGGCCCTATCTATCTACCACTGGGCGGTGAGCCCCAGTCGGGGACCCTAGCTATGGCTAATCCAGCAAACAAGCTGGGGCTGAGCGAGAGCTCGCCAAGCTCAGGAAGCCAAGTCCCTACGACAACGAATTAAGAATGTAGACGTTTTATTCCACAAACAACTACACGACGTGATGATCGCGCACACTACGGATATTGCAGGATTGCAAGACGAAGCAAGAAACAATGGAGTTCACGAAAGTGCCATCCAATATCTATTCTCAGGCCCTGCGGGGATGACATCGAAGATTGTTCACGATGCTTCCGTCAACTACCTGGACACTTTCATGCCACAAGGCAACAGCCATGCTGAGACTGCACAACATGGTGTTGAGGACTCCAGCAGCGACGCTGAGACAATTCTCCACCGTCCTTCTCGTGTTGTCGGAGACCTTGACAACGAAAGCGGCAGTCAAGACACGCATTCCATGCCAGTTAACAGCGGAGATGAGATGGATGTTGATGCGGACGACAGCGAGTACAACCCGGTCATTTTTCAGCCTTTCTCTGACGATTTGGACGACTCAGACTACACCATGGGCGACGAGCCTCATGGCAGCGGAGATGAGGACACACAGGTACCTACCTTGAATAAAGAGACACTCTGAACCAGATCCGGGGTACAAGATGCTAACTCAACCCCAGTCAGAGAGCGATACCCTCGGCTTCCAAGACAGTGACGCCTTTGAGGAAACTCCTCGCAAGAAGGACTTGGATTCTGTTCCATCATTTCAGGTCAGGATGAGCTTCAGGGCTATCAAGCATTGGTTTGTGACTGAACCTTACGCCTGTTCCATTACTAGACCGATAAGGGTAAAATTGCCTGGAGCGAGGTTAAAAACAGAGACTTCGTGATCCACAGGATTGGTAGCAAGCTGGATTCTGGTGATCAGTACTTTATCCTACGATGCGAAAGTTCGCAGGGGCAAAGCATCACCACTTCCTTGGAAATCTATTCGCCACCCGAGACCACGTAGCGACGCATCTCAAAGAACCGTCGAATTTGTCTCCGAAGTGTCATGGCGATGCGTACGGTAAACGTCTGGGAAAGTCGAAACAAAGGGATATTCAGAAGGCCCTTGGATATGAAGGTACCTGCTCACCTCTCTATCACCTGCATAGCTTCGAGAGCTCGACTAACAGAATCTCTTCCCTCTTCTAGCCATCATGCCATACGCCACTGACACAAACTTTGGGAGAGATCAAAATAGGAGGCTCGTCGATGACAGCAACAAGAGAATCAACGAGATGAGGCGCACGCCGTAGGATATCTCAGACATCTGTGGATACGCCACATTGATAAGATCTGTTGGTATATCTCCTCTCTGCTTGGAGCAGAGTATCTGGTGGTAACATCCTCTCAGGAAAAGAGAGTGTAGATAAATCTGTTTATTGATGCAGACATAATGAGACGGTTTTCTCCCATCTGGGACTCCTAGAGATTCCTTTTTCACCTGCGTTTGTGTTCAAAATACTTCCTTTGCTTCCTCGAGCCTTGCAGTCTGGACGCAAACTGTCCAAAGAGATCTCCAATACCCCATCATGGACAAAAGATCACCGAATGCGCAAAAGAGCCGCAGCCAAAGGGCAACTGAACCTGCATGTCGCTAGATCTCCTGACCGGCTCAGCCTCAAAGAGATGCAGAGACGTGCAGGCAAAGCCATGCCTTTGATGCGAGGGGCGCTGCGCGAAAGGGATTGGCCACCAAAGTCGAAGAATCTTTGGTCACGGACTTGGCTTGAACTCGTGTGCTCATCCTCCAGTTGTGGGGCTCGTGGGGGGGCGCGACTGGCTACCTGCAGTGCCACGAGTGAGGCTCTCCGAATTTTCAACCGGCGGGCAGCAACCACAACGAACCAGACCGCAGGTAAGGCACCCATCGGCCCACGGACAGGCTGGGACAAAGTGGGGCCACAACAAATGCCTGATTGACTGCCTGGACGACACTCGCCATCCATCCCTCACTCTCCTCCCCGGTATCAGAGAGAGTGCCGCAACCGCATCGTACGACCGCTCTTTCCATTTTCCACTCTGAGACATCCCATCCCGGCCCGAAGAAACCGCTCACCCGGCCCCCAGATAGAATGGGCTTTCACATCCGGAAACCATCACGCGAGGACTTCTCCGAGACATTCTGGAAGCTGCGATGCAAGATCCGCTCGGCCTTTGTGCGCGGGGACCAGACCCTAACAGACTTCTCCTCCAACTCCTCCTTCGACGCCCTGGACGACCCCAAGGACCGTCGAGACGGTCTCGACGACGGCAAGGATGCCACCTTCGGCGCAACCCCCGCCGTCAAGACCCTCTACGAGCGCCGCAACTCATCCGACTCATGCATCGACTGGGTCGACTACCCGCCCAAGCAGATGAGCAAGACCGCCGCCAAGGCCCAGGACCGCGTCGGCATCAAGCTGTACAAGGTCAAGGACCCGGAGAAGCCAGCGATAAGCGGCCGGTTCAGCCTCAAGACTGCGCGCATCGATGTGCAGAATCCGCAGCTGGTGGCGGCGCTGGCGGAGATTCTGAAGCAGGAGAATGAGCATATTGAGCCGCATGACACGGCGACTTTTAGGGAGCCGTTCCGGAACTTGTTCTTTCGGTATGATGACATTGTGGCTAAGTATAAGTCGCTTGTCGAGAGTGATCAGCTGAGGGCGCATATGTTTCTGTTTATTAAGGTGTTGGATGATCTTTTTGGGGATCTTAGGGCGAAGCGGAGGGGTTTGCTAGCCAGCGGGTTGATTTCGTTCAGGCTGTCGTGGACGCTGTTTCCTAAGGACTGTGAGATTATCAGCTGGGGGAACAACGCCGAGTTGATTCTCAAGGTGGTGGATGCTTCGATTCGAATGATCAACCCCACGCAGGGTCTGTTGTTTATTCGATGCAAGGTCTTACGCTTCAACGGCGAGGCCTTTGTCTGGGAGGATGTCGAACTTGATATTCCCCAGTATGACGGAAACAAGCTGATTACGGATCTGCCGCATTACCCCCTGAGCTTTTTGGCGGATGCTGAGGAGACAAAGGCGCGGTTGATGGAACGGGGGAGGAAGGTTTTGGAGTATCAGGGCCTGACGTACTGCACTTACACGGGCATCGGCATCTTTCATGAGGACAAGCGGGTGGAGAAACACAACGTAAGTTTTCGTCTGGCTATGTGTTCATTACGGAGCTAACAAAAACTAGGTTGACGGTAGAATTCTTATCGATGTGGTTGGCTTCAATAAGCATCATCTTGCTCGTGGAGTGCGTGAGGGCCGGGGCCCGGATGTGAGACGAAACATGGTCCGCGGGACCGGTCGTCCGCCTCGCGGAAGAGACAGGAAGATTCTGGAGAAAACCGAGATCTCAAAGCGCCTTGACGAGGAGGAGCAGCGCAAGAACAAGGAGGCCATGCTTGCCAACGAAGCCGACCTCGTTTTCATCTCGCCTTTGATTGATGGGTATGCCTTGAAGAATAAGCTCTGGCGTAAGTCTGGTCCGGTCCATCATGACGCTGGTGATTGTTGACTGATAACCCTGGTAGTCTCCTTTTTTATCGAGGATATCAAACCGATGGTGTGGAACGACCAAGCCTTTGAGCATCTCGTGTATGATGAGCAGCAAAAGGATCTGGTTTTGGCATTCGTCGAGAATCACAACAACACCACGCCAATGCCGGGCGACGTAATCAAAGGGAAAGGGGAGGGGTTGATCGTTTTGCTCAGCGGACCTCCTGGGACAGGCAAGACCCTCACTGCCGAGGCTGGTAAGGATCACTCCAAGATGTTCCATGTCTAGTTACTAACGAGCAAGCAGTGGCCGACCGCACCCACCGCCCCCTTCTCTACCTACAAGCTGAAGATCTCGGCGTCAACGCCCTCATGCTCGGAATGAACGTCAAACGCATCTTCCAGATGGCCACCGAATGGAACGCCGTGATCCTCCTTGATGAAGCCGATGTCTTCATGGCCGAGCGCCACCCGCACGATATCGCCCGCAACGAACTCGTCTCGATCTTCCTCCGCGAGCTTGAATACTACCGGGGGATCATCTTTTTGACAACGAACCTCTACCAGACGATTGACTCTGCATTCCGAAGCAGGGTGAGCTTGCATTTGCTTTTTAAGCCGCTGGGTTTGGAAGCTCGAGAAGCCGTATGGCGCAAGTTTCTTGATCGGTTGCCAAAGTTGAGTGCGGTAGGCGCGGTTTCAGGACGGAATGAAGGGCAGGATGCTGTCAGTGACAGAGACGAGACAGGTGTTGTTGTGGCTGCGACCAAGGCAGAACCGAACGGGGTCGTTTCGAGCATCGCATCCTCAAGCGCGGGGGCGGGGAGCAGCAATGCCGAGAAGAAACAAGAAAGCGGCATGGCAGCTATTCAGGGCGATAATGACGATGACAATGCCGTCCCAGTAGAGTCAAGACACCCCATAATCAGCATAACGGACGAAGATCTCAAGGAATTGGCGGCATGGCAGCTCAACGGGAGAGAGATCAAGAACGCAGTCAAGATGGTCAAGTCGTGGTGTGACTGCAAAGGCTATGACATGACGTTGTCGCGGTTGGAGAACGGAATTCGGGCAACGAGTCCGCATTCGTCGAAGGTCACGCATGAAAACGACACCAGTCTTTACGATGACTGAATGGAAATCGCTATATATTTAAGAAACATCTCTGTGTTGTTCATTAGCTAATCTATCTGAGTGTTTTGGCCAGCTAAAAATAAATTTCCCCTTCCTAATTACCGGTTGCATTTAAAATGCCATTGGCAGCCATAAAATAGTCCGACATACAGCCCTTTGCGGCTTTGATTGTACAGAATTCATGACATAAATACAGAAACGGAGCGAATCTCAAAGCCGTGGATCGCATGCGAGCTTCCTGGTTGGCGATGTCATCTTGGTGCCTGTGCCAGCGGTGCTGTGTGAGACTAAAGGCCTCGGTACCACGATCAGCTGCCATTCCCGTGGATCACCTCTAAAGCCGTCGTCCCCGTGAAGACTGCACCCAAGATTCTTCACTGCCCCGTCCTATCAGGTCAACGACGTCGTCCATCTATTCCCTTGAGACTGATTCCCTCTCCTCATCACCGCTCTGCTCATCGCCATTCTCCTCCACTTCCGTTCCCAGCTTCTTGGCAACTTTATTATTGTCTGCCACCCACTTGCGGTTCTTCCTCTGACCCTCGTCGGTGTCAGTAGGATAGGGGAGGATGACTATCGGTTTTTTTAGTGTTAACACTAGTTCCGGTTTGAAGAGGGAATTGCGTTGCATACCTTTGTATCCGAGTTTCTTGATGGCCTCGTTCTTGGTGTATTTTCTGACGGCATTCGCTGAGTGGCATTCAACGGCTTCCTCGGAGAGGTCACTCAGATGACGAAGGACATCCCAGTCAGTGAATGGATGCTTCAGGAAACGCAGGACGTTGACTCCTGGCGCGCTCTCGCATCGGATGATATAATGGGCTCCATGGCTTGAGAAGACGAAATCTTGGTTCTCAATCTCGTTCCAGGAAATTGTTCCTTTGTCGGTCTGGACGTTGGGCGTTAATGTTAGAGTGGTGTTGGCAATGGGGGATACTGTGGGCAGGGGTTCTGGAACCTACCTCAATGGGCTCTTTGGACCCGCCGTCGGAGGTTCTAAGTCGTTTCGTCTTCCGATCAGATGCGGCCGCGTGGCTTGCGCGCTTCTGACCCGACGAGCGCGGCACGGTCTGCAGTTGCGTTAGCGTAGAACTGGAATGCTTCCAGTTGGAATGGACAAAAAGAAGTAGGGTTACCTGTGCCTTGGTCGTGCTTTTGGGCAGCCTGGCAGGGATACTGTCATCACTTGACGAGTCTGGATTTTTATCGTCATGGATTTCCTCAATCTCACTTTCCTCCTCCGTGACGTAGTTTGTGTTCTTGTCACTTTCGTCGCCCGGCGCGGGCAAGTCGAGAGTAAAAACCCCGCCGGAATACTTCGCGCTTCGGCGGCGGCGGCGGCTGGCCCTGTGAACTTGAGAACGGCTGAAAACCTCTTGCTCGTCCTCGCTATCGTCACCGCCATTGTGACCGCTGTCATGACCATTGTCCACCTCGCTGTTGTCCGCATTGTCATCGTCGGCCTCGCTGTTCTTGTTGTCGTCGCGGGAGATGTTGCTGTCCTCGGCGCCGTCTAGGTCTGAGTCCTGGTTATCCTCATTGAAGCTGAGACGGGTCGAAAAGTCCTCGCAGTACTCGTCGCAAAAAGCAACGAGTCGTGCTTTCAGGTTTGATATCTCCGTGGAGATCAGCTCTTTCGCTAGTTCATGGCCGCCGGGTGCGTCCATGATATCTGTGAGTACAGTCTTGATCTCATCGATTCCGCCTGCCAGCGAAATTTGAGCTGCGCCAAACAGCTTGTCTCTCTTGTCCTTGAGCAAGGCCTTGTACAGGTCTTTAGTCTTCTTCTTGGCCTTCCGGGCCCCTTCGTCCTTCCGTTGCCAATCTTTTTGGCTTTGTCTAGCCTCCTCCATGAGGTCCATTTCGTCGGGTCTAGATTATCAGGACAGGTTAGCAAGGGTCAGCCAATGGAAAAATACCCGCGTGACGAGCGGAGCCTGCCCCGACCTGTGCGAAAAGACATTGCGAAAGTCCCGAAACAGCTCCCGAAGCTCGAATAGCAAGGCCAGTGAGAAGCTCCCGGAGATGCAAGATGGCCTGCAACCGTAGCCTGCGTTGACGAAAAGAAGAACCAGGCTCTTCCACCCTCGCGTGGGTGACCGGAGGTGAGAGAGTGGCGACAGAGGTGTGTGGGCGGCTGCCACAGCAGGGACCCTGCAGCTGAAATAGAGGAAAGAGCAGAGGGAGCGCCCGGTACGGAAGACGAAGAGGCTAAACAGGTAAATCAAAAATAAAAGAATACATACCCGCAGAAGGACAGTCTTCAAAGACCTGTTAGGCGTTTCCCGAAATTATAATATAACTAAATAGGAAACGGAATATAAGCTGTAATTATGCCTAACCGGTGGTTATGGTGCGATACGGGAGTTGCGAGAAGATGGAAGTTTTAGGGAAGAAGGAATTAAGTAAGGAGGAGTTTAAAAAGGAAACCACATTCCGGGAAATAGTGAAAGGGAAAAATAACATCAGATGAAAAAAATACCATTTCACTACCAGCTTTCTATAATGAAAATGCTAGCTTAATCTACTTTTATTATTACTATTATTATTATTATTATTATTATTTACTGTAAATTATTACAAAGTAACCCAGAGGTATTTAATACCTTTTAATAGCTGATAACTAAATGGAAAGTGTGTTAGCTGTTTAGATGACGAACTTGGTAGAAATCGGCCACTGGTGTCCCGCTTTCGTTTGGTAGATTGTGACTGAGGTATAGTTGGCAAACAGTGACATGCCTTCTATCTGATAGAGACCGCTTAACTGCGCGTCTATCGTGCTTGCGCGGCTGGGCGTGTGTTGAACGGTGCGACGAGGCCTGTTGATACGGCGAGGCCTATCGGTGCGACTGGGCTGATGGATGGCACTGGCCTCCTTCAAATCAACAGCCGTGCTGGCCGGCGAGTCAGATGGACCGTCCGACTGGTCACCACCACTGCCATCGCCTTCGACCTCATGTCCAGCGTCGGGTAGGAAGTCGGGGTCCATGTCCGCGTCGTCAATGACCCCAAACTTATATAAGTCCGGATCGAAGAAAGCATCGTTTGATGTGTCTGTGTCCAATAATTCTTCGGGCTCTGCCTTCTCAACTTCAGGCTTATCGTCGAGACCACGCTCTCCGTGCATAACAGCTTGTGCGCTGCTGCCAGTTTCTGCGCTGCTAATCCCTGCCAACATCCTCCACATCGTCGTCGTCAATGTCATCGCCGCAATAGAGCTGGCAGAAGTCCTCTGTGATCGTGGCTGTCATCCCAGCGGTCCCTGGAATAAGCTTATTGACAACCTCCTCATCGTGCTTTTGCAGAAGTTCGTTACGGATGACATCTAGCTTCCCGGTATACCTGTTCATTAAATTCTCCAGGCCGCGAAGATACTCATCCGTAGCCTGGAGGATCTTAGTATCTACATCCTCTATATTTCCTCATCTTAGTAACTGAAGTTAAGTTAAGTCCTAAATTAAATAATATTAGTAAACTCTAAGTAGAAGGACCCTTACAACTAAGGTAAAGAGTAAAAGAAGAGAAAAGAAGCCCGCCACTCAGTTTACTCTAGTTACCATCTAGCAACAGAACCACTACAACACCCCCATCGACGCATTCTGTTCCTCCACCCATTTCTGGTTCATCTCCTGGCCCTCATCTGTGTCAACAGGATGCGGCGGTTTGACTAAGAAAGACACAAAATGTCAGCAAGACCCAGCCATCTAATGAGACGATTCGGGATTCATCCGTACCTTCGTAGCCGTACTTCTTGACAATCTCGTGATTCGAGTACGTCCTGACAGCCTCGTCATCGTGGCATTTGTATATGGCATGCTTAGAAGCCTCCTGCAAATGTTTCACAGCGCTAGTATCGCTCGCAGCATCGAAGGGATCGGTGGGGAAGTAGTGGACAGCTAATCGTTCGCCCATTGCGTCCTTCTTTTCGCAGCGGACTACGAAGTATCTGCCGTACTTTGTCACGACGTAGTCCTGGCTATCGACTTGCCACCAAGTAATCTCCCCCTTTTCTGTCTAGTGATGGCGTCTGTATGTTAGTGTCACGGTGGGATAAAGGATGGTCGGGGGGAAATTGCTACCTGGATGAAGCTCGTGCTGCCGCCTGTGGTTTGGAGTTTGGGCTTCGCTGGCCTGGGACTCTTGGCAGTCTGTGGGGTTTGGGGGGAGAACAAATCTCCCATGACCTTTAATGGGGTCTTAGGTTCCTTGCTTATTTTCGACTTGGGGGTATTTTTGGTCTTCCGGTCCCGGGGTGTTCTGCGGCCGTTCATGCGCTCATCAAGTGTTTGCCGCGCTAAATTCCATTTTATGGCAGCGGCTCGTTGTGTACTTCCCCGACGAACATCATCAATTGCAGATGCTATAGCCTTCTCAAATTCCGGACCAGAGCTCCTTAGGGCCTTGGGAGCCTCAAGTCTCTGAAAGGCTTTGTTGCGCCCTCTGAGTGTAGACGGTGGGATATCCCATTTGGCTGCAACGGCCACCAGCGCATCGCCTTGACGAATCTCTTCGAGCGCAAACTCGAGTTTCTGCTCACGCGCAACAGTTTCTGGGAAGTTGCTTCGGGTATTGGAGTTCTTGTTTGTCTTCATGAAATCAGGATTTTTGGGCAGAAAATGGCCGTTGGGGAGACGGTGCTGTGACTTGAGCCCAGGTTAGCATATCAGGCTCAAATCTTCTTCAGATGAAAATAGACCATGATGAGAGAGGCCCAGATACCCAAGAATTCGTGGCGCTAGTAGTGATTTCAAGGACACCATTTGTCTCTGCCTCGAACTGGGAGAACTTGAATGTACTTCGTTCTCGCTTCCGGCCGCCGTTCCCGTCCTCCCCAGCATCGTGTGTTTTGTGAAGACTGGCTAGCTTCTTGCCAGAATCCGGGATAAATTCGACATCGGTAGCACTGACGGAAAGTGCCTGCCCGTTACATTCGAAGACGTCCACACCCTGCCCGAGATACTCTTCGCAACTCGCAGTGACTCGGGCGGCTGCAGCCTCAATCTCGTCTAAGATGAACGCATTGACAAATTTGCGATTGCCTGTAGTCTTTAGTAGTGCTTGACGAACGATTTCGATTTTTTTGGAGTGGTCTTCCATCAGCCTGCCAAGTCCGGCAACCAGTTCGTCGGTCGCCTTTTCTACCAGGGGTTGCCAGACGTTGACGGCCTCTGCTTGGGTCTTTTGGCGCCAGGCAGCCTCGTGGCTTTCGATTTCGGCTTCGAAACTCTCCATATCTTCGAGCTCTACTGCAATCGGATTGTTGAACTTGAATTGCCTGTAAAACCAGAGGAAGTAAGATACTCCGAGCGAAAAAGAAAAGAGACTGCCCAAGTGGCCGAAAACCGCATCTGAGAGTTCCGCGGAATTCAGGCAAGTTGACCCAACATTTGCTTCTTGAAAACAAGCGCCCAACTCTTGCTCCAGATTCTTTGCTGCCACAGAAATTTGTTTGCGGAATGGCGACCGACCAGCTCGAAAGGTTTTTAGACGAGGGGCACGCTATGTGGTAACGCGGAAGGAGGTATAGGCCGCACCTGCCTCGATCCCTCTTGTTCAATTTTCGGCGACCATGACAAAACAAAGAACACCGCCAAAAACCCTGACACTCTAAGGACTCTGATAGCAGTTTTCGGTTCTCCTTTACCATGTACCAAACATGTTGCTGAATGATGTGAAGGCACGCATTAGGTCGACTTGTTGTGGTGTAAGCTCGAGTCGTTGATTGGTCACAACACAGCACACACGACTCCCTCCACGCCGCCAACTGAAAACTTGCCCTGCATGGCACCTCGCCCTCAATCTCCATCCCTTACAGGTTCCATGGCAGGTCAACAGCCCCATTTCAAACTGAGCCGCTGCAAAAGGCCATCTCAGACAGAAATCCGGTCCATGGACGTCTTCACCTCTTCACCACCGCCCGTCGCCTTCGAAGGACGCCTGCTTGCCCAAGCGAACTGCCGCTCCAGACGCATCCTACGGATCCCGCCCAGCCCGCCAACCCTTTCACCCCGTAGGATCAATGCCACGCCCGGTAACATCGCGGCTCTTGTCCCAGCAGCTAGGATCCGCCGGCAGATTACGGCGCCACATACACGATTGTCTCGTAGATCATTGCTTCCATCAATCCGGAATCCGATTGCCTCAACCCAATATAGGAAGGAAGTACGTTCGCATCTGGGGCAAGCCAGCTCATCTCCTCGGACCCGGGCAGTTAGCACGCAACCCTTTGGGCACTTCTCGACCAGCTACATATGTGACACCAGGCGTTGACCTGAAAAGCAGAATGCCGCGGGAGATTTGACTAGGGCATCCACCAACTAACAGTCCCCAGATATGGCACGGTAGGTATGTATGCTTGAACATCTTAATGCTTCCAGATTCCTACAGATCATGCTAGGCAGAATTTAGAGCTATATACACGTCGATCTCGGACAATCAAAAAGTATCTACAATCCCAATCCTCCAATCCCCGTGCTGCCACATTCTTAATCCGAGCATTTTTCTCACTCAGACCCAACCCCTTAACGCTGGAGCGTCAACAGCCCAGGGCGATACGGCAACCGCCCGTAATCACCTCCCGAGCTAGGCGAACGTCCCTGGTACAGCAGCTGCATCTTGCACGCATCGATGGTCATGGTCTCGTCGTTAGACACACGGATGATCTCTCCGTGGCTGATATCGTTTGTCCACGACGCGCCGGCATTCGACTTGCCGGCGAACGACCGCTGCTCCGTCGCAGCCTGGGCGGTCCACTGGCCGCCGAGCGTCTTGGCCGTGAACGAGCGGAAGTACCGCCCCTGGGAGCCGATAGCCTCGACGATCATGAGGTACTGGTCCTGGCCGCGGACGTGGTAGACCTGGACGGCCTCGAAGAGGTTGTTGGTGGTGTCGCTCATAATGACGGTGGAGGAGGTGCCGAAGCTGCTGGGGAACTTGTCGATGGGCATACTGGCGCGGTAGATCTTGCCGTTGTCGCCGGCGAAGAAGAGGTACATGTTTTGCTTGTCACCGATGACGGCTTGGTCAATGCAGCCCGTGCTGGAGCCGGAGATGGTGCCCGAGAAGAGGGTCTGGACGCCGGACCAGGCGTTGACGTTGGTCGGGTCGTTGGAGGTGCGGTACGAGAAGGCTGTAGGGCCCCATTGGTACGCGAGGACCCAGGTCTTCTTGGGGGTGAAGTAGAAGAGGGAGGGGGCTACGGCGGCGAAGGGCATCTTGTTCTGGGGGGCTTTAGCGAGGTCGGACCAGTTCTTGATGACGCCGAAGTTCATGGAGCCCCATGACGAGCCCGTGTCGTGGGTCGTGGCATACACGAGGTGACCGTCCTGGTAGGGGACCGTGGTGAAGTCCTTGAGGGAGGCCCAGCCCTGCTTGGGCTCGGCGAGAACGCCGGTCGAGGTCCACTTGTAGGTCGATGGGAGGGAGCAATTTGCCGTCTGCTGCTGGGCCAGGACGGCAGCCGCCGTGGTGAGGACGAGGAAGGACTTCATGGTGTGATGGCGAGGATATCTCCTTACACGAACTGTGGAAAGGGGCGAGGACAGTTGAACCTCGAAATCGAAAGTCGGTATTGACGTTCGACATTTAAACACCACGGCGCAGCTACCCACACCGCTAGCCGTTGTCACCTATTCCCCATTCAGCATAATGGAGAAATACAGTCCGGGGCAGTTGGCGATAATTTGGCTGTCCTCGCATTACCCGGGTCTCTTGACTCGACACCATGCGCACCAATCGTGAACCATCAAGGACCTCGACGCGCCATTCAGCGTCCCTCTGCCAAGCTGACGTGCAAAACCCACCAATAACGGCGTTTCCCATCAACAGCTGCCATTACGCTTCGGTTTAGCAGACTTAGCCGGGCCATCTCCGCATTTCCTAGTATGAACCCCAGACTGCCGGGTCAGGTAACATGAATGGGACTCTATCTGGGCGCGCCACCCCCAAACCGTCCGCAAAATCTTGGTTTCCGTTCCCACGTGCCGTGGCGCCTCGTTGCGCTAACTCCGGGAACCAAGTACCGGAAGCGATGCGGAGTAGTCATTGTGTGTTTCACGCAGAGGTTGGTTACGATCAACGTCAAGCGCCGTCAATCGCAGCCACCAGCTATGGTGAGGAGAACCCAGCCAAGACGGGAGAAGTCTGTTCTGATTTCCCTCGTGTCGAACCCCACAGCCAGGATTGGTCATTACTGGCGCGCTTCCACCCAAGTACCGATATCTTGGGGGTGTCGCCGAGTTCTTGTATCGTAGCCATGTGAAGACAAGGTACGGTTACGTATGTGATATATAGTAGGGAGCTGCTTTCAACTCGAGAGTCTTCCTGCCGCCGAGTCTCCTCAACCCCGTCGGAAGGTGTTGTTCCAGACAAAATGATCCACCAACCGCGTAACATCGAGTTGGGCTGAGGCGACTACCACAACATCATATAGTGGCAATTCCTTGGGGGCAACCCATTCCATGGTAAGGCCAATTGACTGAAATGATGCGTCGGCACGCAGAAAACATGAGAGTGTAGGGGAAACAAATTGAAAACAAGAAAAAAGCTGCAATACTCCTGGCTCTTTTACTTCCCAACGCATAACCGCTTCAGACATAACGCTTTATTGACAATATTTTGAAGGAAACCCCTCGACACTGGGATTGCTCCCATAAACAAGACTAGTATCCTACTCGGAAGAGACGGCGCACCCAGATTTCTAACTGTGAGGCCTACCGGTGCGAGGCTCCCTGCACCTCCTGCGTCCCTCGCTCCCCGAGACCAGCACTTGCTGCGCTCTCTCCAACCCGGACTTCATCCTCGGGGACGCCAACCCCTATGCTCCCCGCAGTGCTCAACATGCTCACCACTCTCGGTCTTTCTCGTCCTTCCCGCTGGGCCGCAATGCTCACACCGCCCGCACCGGTAGTGCTCGCCGCAACGCTGGCGCTGGCACTGGCCGTGGTGCTGGCACTATCGCTCCGGGGCCGGGTTGCGCTTTGACTTGCACTCGCACTCGCGCGGCTGGCATCGCTAGGACGGCGTTCGCGAACCATTCGTTCAAGGTCGCGGACACGCCGCTTCAACGCTTCGTTCTCCTTTTTGACCGAGTCAAGCTCAGAGCGGTAAAATGCTGTCTCTTCGTAGCGGGTTGTCGCGGGAAGAATTCCAGGTGAGAGCTCGCTGATAGCTGAGCCCTGTGTCCCAGCAGTAAGCAATGAGGTGCTACTGGCCTGTGGCGCACGGTGAGCGAAATAGGTAGCCATACCCGGATCGCCAAGGTGAGAGTGGGTGTAGCTCGGCGGTTGAGACAAAGTTTGGCTCTCCCTTCCATGGCCCGGGATGTTGTGCGGAGCCGGGGACGGAGACCCCGCCCGACTACGACGAGAGGCGCTACTGCCCTGTCGACTCAGAGCGATACCACCCAAAACGGCTTGGCTGGGGCGAACAGGAGCAGGAGAAGATATACCTGCCATGGAGGAGGTTGACACTGAGCCGGCGATAGCAGTAAAACTCCGTGCACTTGTGTTAGATGACGTGCGGTGGTGTACCGGCGCTCGATGGTGCGCGAGCCCGGGCCCGGACGCGGCGTGTTGGCCGTCCCCGAGCAATGCGGATTCAGTGCCGGAGGCGCTCGCTGACGTCGAAGAGGCATTTGAGACAACCGATGCGTTTTGGGCCGCGCGAAGCATCGTCAGCTCTCGGGTGAGGCGGTTGACCTGTACCATGTGGTGTCAGCTGCTGGTCGACTCGACGCTCGGAACGGACAAGACCATACCACAGCCTCCTGTTCCTTCTCCAACTGAAGATGTAGATCCGCCGCGGTCAACGGCCGGGGGTGCCGAATCGGGCCTGGCCCAGGGCCTACGCCCGTGTTGTCACCCATCGCTTGCCCAGCAAGCACACCTGCCGGCAGGAAATGCGGAGATGGTAGGGATGAAGAAGCGCCGACGTTGTTAACGGCGCTCTGGTTCGAAGGGAGGATGTTGAGGGACGGCGACGTTGGGACTGGCGGAGGTGGCATCTGTTGCGAAGATGCGCGTCGGGGGGCTGTCGCAAGGACGTGGGGAGATGGTGGGACCGAATTAAGATCGGGCATGGCGCACGCGAGCGATTCGTTTGGGCTCAAGTCGTGTCAAGGATCGCGGTCGGTCGTCAGTCAGCGGTGCAAACAGAAGATTGAGGGAAGGTTATCGAGCGACCCGAACTCGAGGAAAAGCGCTTCCCAAGATGCAGCGCGGCATCAACTCGCGTCCAAAATAAACAGTGGTAATGGGACGGTAATTTGGCCGTTCATGCGACCCCCAAAACACCAGTTGTTGATTGTCGTCCACTGGTTCTGAGATGGTGCGGAGGAAACTCACCTCACGGCCCCTGCCGCGCTGTCGGCCCCTCACTAAAGTGCACTAAGTTTCAGCCTCACCCCAAGCCCCTCGCGGCCCCTCGGCCCCTCCATGTAGCGATCAGCAGCTGCACGGCGGGGCTTCACAGTGCGGGGCCAGCTGACACCAACATGGGTGGTCTTGGCGCACCATGATGTAATGGCCGGAGCACCTCAGATGAACGATGACGAAATGCGGAAGCCCAGGCGGAATTGCCTTAGTGATGTCAGAGAGTCCCAGGCCGCATATTCAGAGCACCTTCAAGTACCTGCGCACATTTAAAAACATTGCCCAATCCATATCTCACCTACCAACCAACGTCTGACCACCCGAACTCAACAAACAAGAACCAACTCCAAACCCAAGGTATTACCCGAGAGTCGCAGTTCATCCTACCCCCGACTTACACTAGATTCTTGCTCAGACACCTCATACACATCGCCATCATGCCTGGAGAGTCCCCCGAGCCCGAGCGTTTGTCCGGCAAGCAAATGCATGACGCCCCCGGTTCTGGCCAGGGAACGGATGATGCTACCAAGAAGGAGGAGACCAACAAGAAGATACTAGAGGTATACCACTGTGCCGCTTGGGTAATTAGATCCGCACTGACAGCTTGAACAGAACTTGGAATCCAACCCCAAGGGGCCCCTTGACGATGAAGTTACCAAGAAATTCGCAAAGAACACTAAGATGGAGTCCAGCTCCTAAACTGCCGGGGAATTACGGTAGCAGATGGGCGGATTGTACGAATGTGGCTGTTATCATGAGGTTGATGCCGGATCAGAGAGACTGTCGTGTATCGCAGCTCGGATTCTCGGGGCCTGTTAGAGAGGCCTGGAAACTAGGCAGAACAAAATAAATCTTCGCACAAAATTCAATTAGTGTCTCCAACTGCAGGCGTTATTTGTGACACGGCCAGAGTACTGGCACGATTGGATTAGCCAGCAGTATCAGCGGTGCCCTAGGCTCGCGGTGTTTGACAGCTTTGGGAGGAAAACGGTCTTCACATGTCATGTCTTGAGGAGACTCCGCGAGGCCGCCCGGCGATTGAACCAATCATACGTCACAAATTCTACCCCTGTCAATTCCACGCCGTCGCACACGTAGCTACCAGGGCTGTTATTTGCACAGCCACAAAAGCGCCCCTCGGCCGTTAGGAGATGACGACATACCCTTGCCGCGGCAGCTGCCCCTCATCATACGTTCGCAGCAATCTTTCGAAGACCACGCGTCCGGTAGAAGGTCTAAGAACTCTTTCCTCTGTTTAAAAGGATCCAAACTCATCCCAACTGGCCGAGCTTTACCTCAATCATCTTCAACAGACAATACCTCAATCCAGAAACATCTGCCGCTGCCAAGCACTTACATCGCCCATTAACCCCGCATCGAAACCACCATCAACCACCTCACAACAACGATTCCGCAAGCGGAATTATCTACAACCGCTATCATGGCTACCACCGTCACCGTCAAGAATATTGCGCCGAAGACCGAGGACAAGGAGATCAAGGATTTCTTCAGCTTCTGGTAAGACGCCTTCCCCGCTCCCCCATGTCTCCAGCCCGTTTCTAACCCCTCTTCCTCTCCGCAGCGGAAAGATCACATCCATCGATGTCACAACCGAAGGCGAGACCAAGAGCGCCACCGTAACTTTTGAGAAAGAGACGGCCGCTAAGACGGCCCTCCTCCTCAACCACACCAAGCTTGGTGCAACCGAGATTTCTGTGACGTCCAACCTCCCAGAAGACCACGACAACGGTGCCCCTACCAGCAACGTAGAGCGTGACACCGACGAGATCACACAAGAGGAGAAACCCCGTGCACGCATCCTCGCTGAGTACCTTGCACACGGCTACCTTGTTGCCGATACCGGTCTTAAGAGCGCCATCGCCCTCGACGAGAAGCATGGCGTATCTCAGCGCTTCCTTAGCACCCTGACCGCGCTCGACCAAAAGGTCCATGCCAAAGACCGTGCCGTCGCTGCCGACCATAGCTACAACATCACGCAGCGCGCCAATTCTCTGCTCACTGGTCTCAGCTCATACTTTGAGAAGGCAACAAGCACACCGACCGGCAAGCGCATTGTCGACTTCTACACCACGAGCCGCCGCGAGGTTGAAGACATCCACAACGAGGCCAGGCGTCTTGCCGACCTTAAGAAGCAAGAGGCCGGTGGAAGCTCTTACAAGGCCGCCGGGCTTGACAAGGTGTTTGGCGCCGAGACCACGACCCCTGCTGCAACAGAGAGCACTGCAGCACCCACAAAGCCTTCCGCGTAGATAGGCACCCAAAAGTCAATATCGTGGAGGAGAGTGACTATCACCATGCGGTGATAAGGCTGTGAAGGGACGACCCTAACGAATTCCCTATGTTTTTGTTATCGATAGCTCGAGGGGGCTCTTTTTGGCGGGGAGGATGCCATTCCGTAGCATCTAAGTTCCCTGCATTACCATCTCAATTTGCTTCCCGTGTTCGATTTTCTCATCTCTCCGTTATCACTCGTAATAGGTGCCCTTGTAATGTATTTATTTATGCAGATGAGACCTCTGCCCGTCACGTAATTATCCCATGGCGTGTTGGCCCGGAATGGTGTACTCGCAACGCAAAACAGAGAAACTGATCTATTTTCCTATCGTATGCTATTAAGGGTATTATGCCATCCGGGATGCTTTTAATCTCAAAAGGGAAACGCGAAAATGCTCCAAACAAAAGAAAATAATGCTGTGACATGGTGAGAACTCACATTCTCCTCTGCCTTCTGATTCACAACTGCAGCTTCCCAAATACTGCTCTCCTGGTCTATCCCACATCTCCCATGATATTACCTCTAATCCTTCCTCAACATTCCAATTTCCGCCACTGGAGCGGCACTCTACCTCTTGTTAAAATTCAAGAATCGACTCTGCAACAAAAGTTAGCACTCTCCTCTCCGTTCCACTTCACTCGTTCTATCAGGGGGTACTTACCGCAGTGAACAAAATAATTAGATTGCTCCCAACAAATGCCAAGAAGATACCGAGGTCTCTCCACCTGTTGTCAAAGGACATGCCAAGCCGCTCGAAGAACTGGTCGCCTACGCTGAAGGCGCAATACTCGCACGCACTCGTGGCATTGTCAACGAGATACCCGAGTCCGCCGCGCTCGAAGAACGGGCCCATGTAGTCGCCGCAGGTCTGGCCGGCGGGGGCGCTGAAGCGGTTTAGCTCCGATGGGCCGCATTTAACGGGGAGATCGTGCAGGGCGGTGACGACCATGCCGCTGATGAGGCGGGTGAAGGGGTCGAGGTCGTACAGCCAGGAGCGCCAGAACTTAGGCATTTGTGGGGCCGGGATGGTCACACCGCAGAAGAGGGCAAATGTGATCATGATGAAGGGGTCGAACTGGGAGGAGATGAAGAGGGTAGGGGTTAATGCCGAGAGAGCCTGGCCCATGGTGACGGAGAAGACTTCGGTGATGAGGACGATGAAGAACTGGTAGCCTGCGCGGGAGGATTCGGCCTGGAGGCCAGGCATGTAGTAGATCGGGAGGAAGAAGCACACGGCGCAGAGGACGCTATACGGCATCTCGGCGACAACCTGCGACGCGGCGAAGACGGAGCTGCTGTACATCTTGGATGACTGCTCGCGGAAGAAGAGAGCGCGGCTGACGTGGTACCTGACTTCGATCTGGGAGATGACGAGGGCGGGCAGGACTGTGACCTGGAACATGATGAAGACTCGGTACTGCAGCGATTGGCGAGACTCGTCTAGATTGAGGTACGTCAGGCCTGTGAGAACGGCGATAGCGACGTGGTTGAACAGGCGAGTGAACAGGTAGTTGGGTGACCGCCAGCAGGCAAGATTGGCTCTCCTTATGACAACCTTGAGCTGGTGCAATAGAGGCGAGGCATATTCCTTCTCGAGGGTGGGGTCCCGGCTTGAGCCAGCAGCAATGCGCTGGTCCTTCATTTGGGCGATGGCGTCCTTAACGTTGGCTAGCTCGGGGCTGTCTGCCCAGATGTCTCCCCAGTCCCGGCGGCCGATACGAGGCGCACTACCAGCACCGATTGCCTCGAGCATGAATTCAGCAACGTTGTCGGTATCCTTGGCAACAGCTCCATGTCGCTTGAGATAATCCCTGAGGATCGCCGCGTCCTTTCCGATATCGCCAAAATAGACGCACCGTCCACCCGACTTGAGCAGCAAGAGGCGGTCAAAGTTCTCAAACAAGGCTGCGTTCGGCTGGTGGATGGTGCAGAGAATTGCCTGGCCCGCCGCAGCAAGCTTCTTCAAGAACCGGACAATGTTGAACGCGCTTTGGCTATCAAGGCCGGAAGTTGGCTCGTCGAGGAACAGTAGCAGTTGAGGTTTGGCCGCCAGCTCGACGCCGATAGTGACACGCTTTCTCTGTTCAACTGTTAGACCAGCCTCTGGCGAGCCAATAATGGCATCAGCAAAAGACTCCATCTCCAGAAGCGCAATAATCTCCTCGACGTAGGCGTACTTCTCCTCCCGGGGCGTTTCGAAAGGTTGGCGCAGGTCAGCTGAAAATCGGAATGCCTCGCGAACTGTCTGGGACGGGTCGTGCACATCCTGCTGCTCAGCATACGAGGTACCACGCTGAAACTCTTTGCCAGGCTTCACACCATCTACAAGAATGTCGCCACTGATCACACCGATGTTCTTTCTTGCCGCAAGGACGTCCAAGAGTGTGGTCTTGCCTGCTCCGGAAGCGCCCATCAGGGCGGTTAGCTGTCCGGGCTTAACGTATCCGAAGACGTTATCGAGAAGGCGGCGTGCGCCGCCAGGCACGGGAACCTCGTAACAGAGATTTTCCCACGTCAAAATTCCCTCGGAGGCAATCTGAAGCTCGGAGCTCTCGTTTTTCTTGCGTGCTTCCCTTCGCTTGTCCCGTTTTGATAGCAGGTCCTCGTTGAGTTTTTGTCGCTCTGCGTTCGGCTTCTGGAAGATCTTGGCTGTGTTGCCCCCCATTCCGTGCTTGACAAACTCGCCCAGGAAGACGTTCAAGAAGAGATAAAGGACCATCAATGCCATCGTAATACCCCAGTTCCTCCACAGACCGCCTTTGTCGTAGGAGAAGCCCTGCTCAATGTATGCCGATCCAGGGACCTCGAGCGTCCCCGGTGTAGAGCCAGCAAGTGTGCAGACCTGATGGTTGATGTCGTTGTATTCTGGCCCAGACGGGATCAGGGAGTCGGCGGTGCAGGTCATCGTAATCCTCATGAACTCGTTCTCCATCATTGAACTGAAACAGAGGCCTAGTGGATTGATCCAGTATATCCATCGCAACCAGACTTGCTCTGCGGAGGTGTCAGCAAATATCTTAGCGGGCATTGTGCGGCGTAGATGAGCTTACCAGACTGGTACTGGATCAAATAACCAGAAGTAATAATTAGAAATGTGACTGGCTCGTATATCAGTCAATAGTTCTCATATACGCGTAATAGTGTGCAATAATGTGGGTGTCTGGGGCGTAAGTCTTGTTCCTGGAGCGCTATCATGCCCGCTTGAGGCATAAAAAGCTTAAGTCAAGCAGGCCATGCTTTTTGAAGTGCCTCATACGGCCCAAAACGGACAATGCTGGGGTAAAACAGGGGTAAATACTTACTGACAAGCACCGCAAACTTGGCCGCATAGTCAAAATCGGGGCTTAGACATCCAATGATCCGGAAGCAGAGGGTCATGGCAATGTTACCGCTGAGAACCATCAGGTAAAAAACTGTAACAAGAGTCAGCTGATGATCTTCGCTTCGGGAGCATGAGGTTCTTACTGAAGAACGCGCCGGCAGATCTCGACAAATTAGTCATCCAGTACACGATGACGCTGAAGATCAAGATCTGCGAGGCTGCAAAGGCCTGGTCCACGATAATCTGGGCGATCCAGAGTGCTGATGGTCTGTGGAACGCATACGCCTTGTGTTTGTTGAGAATCGGGCGGCCAACCATCGTACCGGCAAGTTCGGAAAAGGCCTGGAAGGCGTTGAACAGCAGGGCAATAAACATCAAGCCTCCCTTGCTGAACGCACTGGCAGAGGTCTGACCAAGATTGAGATAGAGGGTTCCAAGAACCACAGCGATGATGATGGATCTGAGCCAAGACAGAACGAGCGCAAGAACGTCTTGCATCTTCAGTACGAACTGTCTCTTCATCAGAGCCCATACCTGCTGCTGAAATCCAACTGAGTAAACAGACTTCTGAGCAGCACCCAGGCGCTTTTGCTCGGAGACTGCAACTTGAAAGTCTTCATGCTTCTGTGTCTCCTCGTTGAGAGACTTTTTGTATTCGGCCATCTCGCTGTCGAGTGCCTTGGCGAACTTCGACTCCTTGAAGGCCGTTTCCAGGGTTTCGGCGCTGTGTGGTGCATTTTCGGGAGAACGCCCATCTCGGTAATCACGCTCAAAGGCATCAGTACAGCCAGTCACATAGTCTGGCGTTGTTTGTCTGGGGCGGGGAAGAAAGCCAAGCCCTTCAAAATAGCCTCTCGCCTCAGAGATTGGACCGAAATACACCTGTCTACCCTCGTCAATGACCAGCACCTTGTCAAAAACGTTGTAAATGTTCTCGGAGGCCTGGTAGAGAGAGACAAAGGTAGTCGTTTTGTAGAGGTCGGTCTGCACGCGGAGCGACTTGGCGAAATCGAGCGCAGTCGAGGCATCCAGACCACGGGTGCTATTGTCCCACGACAGGATGCAAGCGTTGGACACCAGCATCTCAGCGATCGAGACCCGCTTCCTCTCGCCGCCGGAAACGCCACGGATGAAGTGGCCGCCGACAACGGTGTTCCGTGTGTGCTCAATATTGAACATCTTCAACAAGGTCGTAATAACGCGCTCCTTCAAGGCCTGCTTTGTGATTCCGGCGGGCAGCTTTCCCGGGATCTTGACGTCGAGGGCGAAGGCGAGCGTCTGCTCGACGGTGAGTGTCGGGTGGTGAAGGTCATCCTCCTGGTTGTACACTGCCTCACCGCGGTACTGCTTGAACTCGTCGGCGGTGAAGGGGCCGTAAAGCACGTCGCCCGTCACGCTCGTATATCCATATCGCTGGTTGGCAATGCTCTTGAGAAAAGTTGTGCAACCAGAGCCCGGCTTTCCGAGGACCAGGACCATTTCGCCAGGTTTGCAGATGCCCTTGAAACTGTTGAGAAGGGTAACTTCGGTGCCCTTTTTGCGCATGCCGAGCCACCCAAGCACGGGGGTGATGACATCGAAGAAGTCGGTAAACGCATCGGGGAACGTTTTGACGTAGTTAGTGCTGCCACCCATACCCTTAACCGTCAAGCCGTCCCAGTAGACGCCGATGTGTTTCGGTCGAATTCCCGCCTCTCTCTCTGAGTTAAGATTACCGCGCAGTGCCGCCTCCAGGTCAAACTGCGGGGCCTCCTCCTCCGAAGCTGGCGATCCAATGACAACCACTCCCTTTTCGGAGTCACCAGCCGGGGCATGGTTTTCAGTGCGACTGGCACGGGAGAGGCGTGAAAGTTCCCGCTGCAATTCGGCAAAATCCTCCTCAGCCCCTCGAACCGAAACGCTTCCTATGTTTGTCGACCCATTGGGGTTTTGGCGACGTGCCTCTTCCCGGAGCTCCTCGACATCCTGCTGGGTCCTAGAGGAGGTGGACGAGCGTGTGGTGCGGACGGACTCGTCCTGGTGCCCGCTCTTGGGGACTTCTTTCTCGATATCCATGATATCTAGCCAACCGAATCCTTCGTATCGTCAAGGAAGGCGAATCGATAATCAACGACGACTTATAACCTTAAATACCCGTCTCGGACCGCAAAATTGAGTTTGCAAGCTCAGCTCTGGGGAATCCAGGAACTACCCTGATGCTTTGTTGTGGGTCAAAGACAGGGTACGGAATAAAAACAAAAAGAGACAGCAAATTAAGTTTGGGGAAACGAGAGAAAGAATGGGCAGACCCTCCCGAGCTCAGAGAAGGGCGCGTTCCTGTGCTTTCTGAGCTCCCACGAGTAGGTGGGGGAAACTGTCGCGATGCCCTCAGATAAAGAGGCAACGGAAGAGAAAAGCCGGTTGGGGTTGATGGACTTCTCCAAACACTTGGTGGGGAGGTCAAGGTCCCTGGGTTAGTTTATGTATGGAATAACATCGGTGCTTGGCACACTGGGTCGACTCTCGCCTTATTACCAAGCACATCGACTGGAAGGGCAAATCGGGGCCTAGGGGACGAAGAAGGTTTCCACACAGTAAAGTTGGATGGCAAGTTACCCACCTCGCCCACATGGTCTAACAAGGTAGCCCGGATGTAGTGTTGCAACATTATCTGAAGCGGCTAGTCCAGATGCCCTGAGGGAGGGGCGGGCCCTCTCGCCGTCTCCGACATCCCTCCCCCACCACGCGAGACGATGCAAATGGTCCACATCTCTAGAACCGAGCATACGTTGAGGAAAACTTCGTCCCTGAAGCGGCACCCCAACTCGTGAAGCCACATATTTCTCAGGCAGGCCAAATACAGGACCGAGAGATGGTCGAACGGGGCAGAGGAGACGATGGAACGCAACATGGCGTTGTGGAGCCACAGGTACGGATACCGTCCGTTCCCTTGACATTCGAGGTTTCGAGGACTCGGTTCTGGGTCAACTTCGGTCGACCAATGTCGGCAGCCCGAGAGAGCGGTGTCGTTCCAGCATCTGTGGCGGGGCCGGCAACGGCACAGAAGTGAAAGAAGCGGCGCACATTTTCTTCGACTGCAGCGGCGGCGAGTGTCCGGTTGGCAGGGTTGACTCACCCGGTCAGAGTGGGGTTACGAACGGTTCCACAGGAATCCCATTGGTCAATTTCAGTTCGATTTGTTCGAGTGACAGAACGCCAAAACCAACTTTGAGTCCTTTGACGGCATGAAAAACCATCACGAACACTGCTGCAGTGTATGACGACAGTACGCCCGCGAATCCGGGTAGTCTTTGCCATGCTGTGCTACATGCCGTTCTTTTGATGACAAGCAGACTGTTGAGTCGACAAGCTGATACACGATAAGCTATCCGAACTAGGCATGTACGCTAGCTTAGGGTTCCCCACATCAGTTGATTGCTGTGGGCCGAGCAGGATCCGCTCCGCTTGTTCTCCGCTTGTTCTCATGCAGCCGACTTTTGGAACGCCCTTCGGAACGACTGAGGATTTAGCTCGGGGATAACGACACATAAGGCCTGATTGAATCCTTAGGGTTCGGGTTCGGGTTAGTTGCTCGCTTCACTCATCAGGATCCCGCATGAGAGCCGCAGCGAAACTGACACCGAGATGCGGTGAGGTCTCGTTCCATTATGTCGCTATGCTACGCATTTGTTTACACGAGATCAGCATGACGGCGTAGTTGACTCACTGGGTCAACACTTCGGAACTCCCGATGAACCCCTCGCATGTTTTCGAGCCACAGCCAGGCTTTAGGGAGCCGATAACGAACGTGGTCCAGGAAGCCTCCTACCATTTCTTCGGCCCCTTGACTTCAAACCTCGCCAATTCCGCAGCCAATTTCATTGTCAAACACTGCATCGGCGACCGAGCCTCGGTACTCGAGTCGCTTTCTACCTTCATCACCCTCACCAGCACCGACGAACAAGCCAGCACCCATTCCTGTTGGCTATGCATCCGCCTGACTCACCCCACAGACGAATACGTCTTTCCGCGTTGGCACCGCGATGGCTGCATGTTTGACTGTTCATGCGTGGAAAAGCTCCCGCATTCTAAATACGCCATTACGCTCCTGGGACCGTCTACGCGAATCCTCCAGCCGTCAGCCGATGTTGACGGTGTGGTGCGAAGCATCGTTGGCCCGGAGGGCAATGAGGGCAATTTTCGTATGGAATTGGCTGAGGCATTGAAGACGATAGCGCCTGTGCCCCTCGAAACAGGGCAAGTGGTACGTTTTTCTTGGGGGCAGGCCGACTCGCCGTTGCATTCGGAGCCGGATTCCATTAGTTCGGATCGGGTGTTTGTGAGCGTTATGTTTGGCAGCGAGGAGGAGATCCGAGATATGGCCTCGTTCAGAAACGAAACATACGACGCGGAGAAGGTATATGAGTAAAATTAACATCTGTTACCTAGTATGGATGCTACTGATCGGCTATAAGCCACCCCCAAGATATGTGCCTCTCTCCAAAGTCCCTACCTTCAGTCCCCCCCAGCAGCTCCGCAACATCCGAGTCCTCGACCGGAGACTCTCCGGTCGGATTTTAGCGGGATCTCCACCTTTCCCACCGGTCCGTCCCTTCATCACCGAGCCTCTCGCCGGGGAGTCACCGGCCAGTTGCTTACTCCTAGAGGGGTTCCAGCGGGCCGAGCCCAGAACGTGGCCGGTTAGACCGGCAACTCCTTCGGTTCTCCGCGGCTCGACCACCAACGGTTAACACCACAGTTATGGCTCGGCCAGCCGTGCCGTCGGTGATTATCAGAGTCAGCAATTAAGAGCACTTTTGATCCTCAACCCACTAAACAGTCGCGTAGCTATCTTTGTCAACTAGGAGTTGAGATGTACCATGCATGTACCACCTTATCAAGGTCTGTCCGGGACTCAGTCCATTCAGTTTGGGCCACCCCATAATTCGATAACTCTCAACCCCATGGCAGTGCATCTCATTATCGAGATTGCCACAGTTGAGACACGCAGACAGTAAACCTAGATTTCATCAGACCGCAACACACCTGGAAATCCGGCCCGGCGTGAATTATGAAGCGATCTCATTCCTCGTGTATTTGTTTCGGTCAGGCATCACACAGCAAGCACAACACACGGTTAGTGTCGCAACCAAGGAAATTTACGTATGTATATGCATTTATGGGATGCGTCAGAGCAAATTACACATTCCCACCACCGTCTATAGTCCCCAACCCCAAGTCTTGCAGGTCAAGCCCCTTTTCCCCCGCCCACGACGCCGTTCCAACGGCGAACACACCAATCCAGAGCCATCCAACCAATCCAACATCATCAGTCATCGCCGCAAAAAGACCTAACTGGAGGGGGGGATCCGTAGCAAAATGGGGCGTTTTCGTTTTCGGACAGAGTGTGATAGGAACCGATCGACCGAAAAGACAAAAGCAAAGCCCATGCAGTCCTATCAATATTCGTCTGCCACCCCCCATCCCCTTTCAATGCATAACATACCAGACCTGACAAAAGCCAACACCAAATACCAGTTTCTCGTCCACATGAAACCTTGGTGGAAAGAACGCCGACTATGCTAAGCTGGGATGAACAGGCGGGGAAAGGATAGAAATCCTCCCTAAGTTTCCTCGGTGAACGTGACCGGATCTTTTTGCTGCGGGGTATCAATCCGTTTAGGAGGGCTCAGAACATAGGCCCCAGTGGTGTCTTGTCAAGCTGCCGCTAGAGCTCAGACTCGGCGCCATTAGCCTCAACGGCCATAGGACTCCCGTTCTGGTTTTGCCTCTGTTGCTGTCGGAGCCGCTGGTTTTGCCCCGGTGGTCGTCTCCGTGCGATAGGCCGGCCGTTTACGTTCATGCTCTCGTCGTCATCTTCTGAATCCCCGTTATCGTCGGCAAACTGGCGAGCCTCGTCCAACACCGTAATTTCTGCGGGCTTATCACGCAGCCATTTCATCCGCGGCCCGGAGCGCGCCATCTCGGATACCCTGAACCCGTAGATCTTCGGCTCGTAGATCTTGGTGGGGCCCAGGCCCGGTGCTATATTCCGAGCGTACATGCCGTTGAGCATGTCGCTCCCCTCGCCGGTGGTGCTCGCCCGGGTCAGATTAGTAACGCTCTCGCCGGCAGACTTTGACAGGTCGTATTCCGGGAACGTCATGAGGAAGAGCGCGCCAAAGGTGCGGCCAAAGAAGGCACCGTCCACGGTCTGAAAGCGGCTGTTTGGAGGGACGTAGACGTCGATGCAAGATGGGCAGAAGAGCTTGACCGTATCTTCCCCGGGAATATCGGACAAGCCGACGGGCAAGGTCCTGGTCTGGTTGCAGTTCGTCCGGGGGCAGACGCCGAAGTGCCCCATCTCGTATTTTTCGGACATTATTTGGATGCCCGCCCTTGAGCAGATAAACCGTTGGTGGATAAGGCCATACAGCATCTCGGCGGATGACTCGATAACCGAAAGATCACTAGCGATACGGCTGTGGTGCCTCCGCTCACCGTGCGCCCGACCGGCCACGCCTTCGCGCGCGTCCCCTGATACGTCCTCCTCTTCCTCCTCGTCTTCATCTTCGTCCTCATCGTCATCCTCTGGCTCAACATCAAGGATCATCTGTGCGTCAACCACGTTAGCACAGCCCCGGGCACACGAGCAGGGACAAGGCGCGTACCTCGAGCGCCTCTTTATACATGGCGACCTGTGTTTGCAGGCCAGTTAGGTTGAAGTCATCCTCGATGAACTCTTCAGAAACCTCGGCGAAATATTCGTGGCCGAGGAGAGAGCAGAAGGACGAGATCCAACTCTCGGGGACGCCCGACGAGGTTGACATTCTCGACGGGAAGAGGCCGCGTCGACGCGGCGGGGCGGGGCTAGAGTCCGAGGACCGGGTGGGATGAACAACTGGGCTTCCGGGCCGACGCGATCGCAGCTCGACGTTCTAGGAAGCGGGCATGTTCAGGCGCAGGACAATGCGCAAGCTCAGTCGGGGCCGGTATTTGGGTGCTGGGCTGGGCTGCCGTCGGTGCTTTTTGCTGGGCGGGGCTGGGAATGCTGCCTTGTTTTGCTAAAATGGAGGCTGTTGGTAGTTTGCCCTCTGCTTGGGTTTATTCAGTGAAGCCTGCCCTCATTTCTTGGTGGGCAGGTGGTCCGTGCGCAGTCCTCAGCCCCGCGTTCTGTGCTGCCTGAGGCGCCTGCAAGGGCTCGGTGTGCGGTGAGGGGGGGCTAGCTCGCCAATCACGTGGCTCTGCGCCAGCGCCTTCTCGCATTTCGCGCCCCTGAACAGCGGCTGCGCAGTCCCATCAAGCACCTAGTTAGTCCAGTGGATATCAGATGAAGACCAGAAGATGCGACCCGTGCAGTTGAGATTCCTGGCAAGGACTGCCCGTCTTCCCATTTTAACACGACAATACTCAGACACTGTCATTCCCCGGAAGTTTGGGCAAGTGCAAGAAACCGTTGGTCCAGTGGACGTCGCGACCTTTCGACGCGATGCATTCGAACCAGCGAGACCTCTGGTGATGAGGGCTACCGAGGAAGATGGTACCCACTCCTCGCCTCTCCCTGCGCTGGGGAAATGGATCAAGCCCTCTCAGGATTCGGCCGTTTTCACACCCTACATAGAGCAATTTTCCTCACTCATTGTTCCCTACGAGCTTGTCCTTTCCGCCACAGCGCTTCTCGATGAGCCCTTGCACCAATTCCTTGGCCACCTATCGACATCCAGGAATCCAGTACAAAATCAGCTGGCGGGCTTTCTCAAGATTCAGATCGACTGTCTCCCCCAAGGCCCGGCTTCAGAGACGCGATTCCTCCAATTTGACGCCCCTCTTGGGTTGATGATAGCGGCCTTTCAGTTCAACGAGAATCTTCCAGCTGAATCTCGCCTTAAACAGCTCTATATAGCGCAAGCTCCTCTCAATACGCTGCCCACAGAATTGCAAGAAGATGTCCCCGCCCCAAAATTAGTCAGAGAGGCAGGCAAGGGTGATGTTTACGACTCAAGCGTCTGGATCGGCCTGGAGCCTACCTATACGCCATGGCATCGCGACCCGAATCCGAATTTGTTCTATCAGTTATGGAGCAGCAAAGAGGTTCGACTCCTTCCACCTCGCCGTGGGGAGCAGCTATATCTTCAGGCTCGGGCGAAGATAGGGCAGAGCAGCAACTCGAGGATTCGAGGTCCAGAAATGATGGAAGGTGCCGAGCGGCAAGCGCTGCTCGACGCTGTTTGGAGCGCAGAAGCCCCTGAGGAGATATTGAGGGTCTGCATTGGGCCCAGTGATGCGCTGTTCATCCCAAAGGGATGGTGGCACAGCGTAAGAAGCAATCACGACTCCGGGTGCCCGAACGCTTCTGTCAACTGGTGGTTTCGCTGAGCAATGCCAATGCAAGCCCGGCCCTCTACCGCTTCTTCAATGCCATTATTCCTATGGATGGTGTCTACACAATTACTGTCGCCATGATTGGTTCTACCATTTACATTCAGTCTGGTTTGCCGAAGTCTGCAGGCTGGATTCCAGATGCACCAGTTCTGCCTCCGGGACCCAAAGCAGCCCCCTGTCATCGGGAACCTCTGGGTCAAAAAGCGCCCACGCTGACAAAGGCACGAGCGTGCCATGCTGTGTCCTGTTATAAGTCCCGCTCAATCCCTTGCTCTCGAGCACCTTGACGTAGTCTGCCGGAGCCCCGACCTCAACATGCTTCCCCAACACGCCTGCATAGGCGTAAGCCTTGTGCCTCTCCACGCCATCCATACTACTCCAGATAAAAGGCACCTTCGCGTATCCCGATGGGAGTGTTCGGATGTTCAGACCAGGGTACGCAATATCATCCAAGACGAACAGTCCTTTCTCTCGTCCGTACGGCTTGCCATCGACGTCCCAGAATAAGAATGCAGTGATCCATCCCGAGATGGTCCGCGGCGCCCCGCCGCATTCTTCTGACTTCTCTGCGATGACCATTTGGTTCCAGAACAACCGCGACGCCTCGCTATCCGGCTCCTTGAACGACGACACAATCCGCGACAGGACGGGCTTCAGCCTCGCTCTGTAGGCATCCGCCTCCACGCCCAAGGCCGGGAAGCGATCCAGCTTAGCAAGGATGCCTTCCCAATCACGCAGCTCACCGTCGAGGTTGACCGACGGCAAACCACACAGGATCGGCTTGTCGTATACAAACTCCGTCTTCTCAAATCCCAACATGATAAGATGGGCAGCCATGATGTGGTTGTCCGACGTGGTGGAGAAATAAGGCTGGATGAACTCGCCCATCCACTCACTCCTGGTGCGCCCCATCACGGCGCCGTAAAAGGTCACCATAATGAGATACCAGTCCGGGTATTCGTAGATCTCGGTGCCCGGCCCGCTCGCAAAGTCGTACACATGTCGTACCTTGTCCTGGTTCGCGCGCATGTAGAAGCTCAGCTGAGAGAGGATGGTCAACCAGACAATGTCGGGCTCAAGTGAGAAATGCAGGTGCTCGCTCCAAGCCTGGATCGCCCCGCGGATGAAGCTGTCGGAGGATGGGAGCACCGCTCGCCCGGGGTACTCGTCGTAATCAAAGAATCCCTCGGAGCGGTCGGACATGAGCTTCTTGGCTGATGACGAGCCATTGCTCGACCTCAGAAATTCGGGCTCGTTTGGCGCGCAGCCTCGGAAGAAGTCGTAGGCGCTCTCGGCTCCGCGAGGGCCGGAGTATGGCTTGGGCGATCCGCCTGTGAGTATCACAACACCTACCGCCGGTAGAACCTGGAGAGCGCAGACGGCGAGGAGGAGGATAGAAGACAGCATCGCGGAGCGGGTGCGAAGCGGGCGCGGTGCGCGGCTGCTTCAGGGGATCGGTCCTAATCGCTTGCCGGGCGGCTCACCGTTCGAACACGAACAGCTGAATGTCTCCTTCGGTGATGTGAGGTCGACCGTCTAAGCATGGAAGACCGCCATCACTTCCTTGGATCTTCTGCCGTGTATGGGCGGGAGAGGCGTGCTATGTATAAGGCAGCATAATACACGGCAGGTGGTGGGGAATTCAACCGCCGGTTTACCCAGCCACTATGGATGCTGGAACGTGCTGGTTTGGGCAGGAGGGTACACTATCGGACTACTGTAGATTGAGGCTTGTATTGATTTTGACATTGCGGGGAAATGAAAACCGGTAGTGGTCTGTGTAACGGGATTGTTTTCTATGTCCGGGATATCTGGTCGATCGGCTGTTGTTGGTTCGGTTCTGAGTTTTCCTTGCAAATTACCGTGTGCCGAGGGTTGAAGATGGAAAGTGCTAAAAGAGTAATGATTATTCTTTCAGAAGAAGAGTCGGAATTTGATAATCAAAATGCGCGGCGTGTAGAAAATTCTTCAATGGAAGAAAATAGCGATCTGGATAGTACAAGTTGTATCCGAGGCCCACTCCCGAAAGGCCTACCTCCTTTCCTTTACCTCCTACTCTAATTCAATAAGTGCGGCTGAGAAAAAGTAGTTCTAGTGTCAGGGGGCTATAGTGCAAGGAGACTTTTGTAGATATATGCTCCGGGATTTTGATGATCTGGACAATGGTTGTACTTATTTGCCCTGCAGGAGTGCTTGCGATTTGGTAAGATGATGTCCAGGGGTTATTCGGTCGTTCAACACTTTCTTTCTTGGCAACCTTTGCAACTCCTTTATTCCGGCAGTGCCTTATTGAGTAGATACACAAGTGAACATTTTCAATTTTATCTGCCCCTGTCCTGGGGCCCAGCAGACATCGAGAACTTTTCATGATAATAGGCTGTTACTTTTTGGATTTCTCACCATTCTACGATCTGTCTCTATGATGCTGGTGGTGTTCCCACCCCTGGCGTTTTCTCCTCCTTGACGGCGTTCTGCAAATAAAGAGTCCGTCTAGCGAGCAGTACGTACCGCACTCATTAACTGGCAAGAGGATGGACCTTAGCATTATGACAAGTCACTGTTTCTTCGCATCTGTCTGATATTTATTATCCGGATCTTTTTTTGGAAATGATTTCTCTCGTCCGAGCAACACAACAGAGCCAGACATCCAGTTGAAAATTTTCGTCCGCTGTGGGCAGTCCCTCCCAACCTTGGCCTGCCGACGTTGTAAGTCATGAAGGTCAACCAATCACAATGTTTCACAGACTCGGCGCTGCGGGTTTCACTAAGCTTCCAATGGTGGACTCAGAAGCCCTTCCTTCAATGGGGCACAGGCACACCATTCCCCACCATATTCGATCCCGCACCCGGACACTACCCGTCGCACAGCGGAATCGACCCTTCCCTATTCCGGGTCATACGCTCGAGGCACCTGAGACGGGTACGTCACACATAACCGACGACGTGGGTTAACATGGCTTGCTAGCACGCTAAACTACGTTTTGTGATTCCACAGTTTGCTGCCCCAACTCGGTGCCGATCCCGGAATCCGGGTCCTGTCACCGCGAGTGTTATCGACCTGCCACGTAACACGGCGTGTTCTGTCCCGCAGCCCGGGTCTGGTGCCAGGTCTGCATAGTCCACTTATACAAGTCGCGTCAATGGCGGCTGGCAACCTCCCAGCCAGTCCTGGCATTTTAGGTCTGGAAATGTTGACCAATCATGGGCCGGGACTTGCGGTTATCCGACACGGATCCGGGACGGGATCGGGGTGGGGCCTAGTTGGCTCAAAGTCAAACCGGGCAGCGAGGGAACAGGAATATGCATTTGTGAGCAGGTGCGAGTTATTTTGGAGGCAAAGGGAAGTCAGTGTTTTGAGATGAAGGAAGCCACGCAGCTGTTGTCTCGGCAGCTAGCTGGATTGGCACACGCTCAACGGCACATGTCACGGTCCGGGAGAGATACCCGCGAATGCCTGGAGGGTATTCGTCCGGTGCTCCGCAAGGGGTGAGACTGCCGGCGCGGTTCTGAATATTGGGACAGCGGGATCGCCCGCCTGGACGACGGGATCTCAGATTCGCGTGGGAAACAATGGCCGGATAACCACAACGAGTACTTTCTGCGACTGGAAATTGATGCTGTCGTCGGCAGTGTCAGTAAACGGGTCTTTTCGGAATCTCGGCGGGTTTGAGACGGTGACCTGAAGGTGGATCCCTCGGCTCTATACTACCGGTTTGCTCATTGCTCACTAAAACGACCACCCATGGTGTCGACAGGAGGCCTCAAAGATCTGAGACCCGAGATCTGATATGAAACCGTATTCGGCAACACGGCGCGTGCTCTACGAGTGCCAGCCTGCCACACCTCCCAAGGTCCTTCCGAGTCGGCGGATGTCGGGGGATCGGCAGATGTGGGAAAACTGGGGGCCACCGGGCCCGAGGAGGATTGCCGGTTGAACGGGGAGCGCAGGGATGGGTGTCTGATGTCAGACCATGGGAGAAACCGGAACCACAAGGCCCAGAAGGTGTTCTGGACTGCAGATGGCACGCAGGGGCGATCCCGCTGGATGGTGGATGCAACCCCAGCTTCCGCTCTTGGCGTTCACATCCATCATGTTTCCTGTGTTTCCAGACGGGTCGAAAATGTCTTTACAACGGCTTGGCTGGCTGTCGAACGGCAGTTCTTAGCAAGGCAGAGACTTCAATCTTCAACCCAGGCGGCAAGATGACTGTCCGTGTGGCCGAGGCTTAACCTGTGTTTTCGTAGCCCGCAGCCACAAGCGCGTTGCAACGGCCTCGCACAGGCCCAGAGCGTAAATAGCAAATTTTGTATTTTGATGCTTACCGCTCTTTTCCCGGTGCTTGTTCTCGTGACAGACTCAGCTTTCTTGATTTCGCAGGCAGGGGAAGCGCAGGAAGGGGCATCTGTTGCATTGGAGACCGAAATTTGCGGGCAGTCACATGTCTGCTCCAGCGCCTATAGGTCACGATGGATGCTGGGTTACGTAAAGGCCCATGCTTGCCTGCCCTCACCTGCCCTGTGCGAAAAACTTCACTCCACGTTTCGCGGGCTCACTTCCGGATCCAGCAGCTAGACAGAGACTCGCTCAATCTTGTTCCGAAGACATGCTCAACATGCAAATGCACCTCCCATGTCTGCAACCCAAAACTCGGGCAATGTCGGAACACGTCCATCGAAGTTCAGATGACGGAATTAGAACGTCGGCAAACGAAGTGGCATTTTCGGGGCATCTGGTGGGGCAACGGTCCCCTGAGGCGGGTAGGTTGGAGGGGTTCGTGTCAGTATTCGGCTCCCAGACGGCATCTGTAGCCACAAGTTCCCCAGCTTATTCCACAGAAGCTCCTAAAGATGATTCTTCGCGTCTAGATCGCCGTATCACCAGATACCATGCGTTCTGCCATCCCGCAACAGCAGGCAAATATTGGCGTTGGCCAAACTTTGAACACCAAAGTTGTTCGTGATGGCGGGGTACATACAGCATGCGACAGGCTCAGGCCTTGCCTTAGAGCCTTGTCAGCCACCGGGGAGTGTTTTCTTCCAGACGCAGGACGATCAGTGGGGGTAAGCTTTCCCCCATGAGAACAGGAGAAGGCAAAAAGAAACCGGGAGATTCAGGTTGCCAAGGTCTGGGCAATCCAAGCCCCAGGTTTTCACTCCCGTACCACAAAGACACTCTCGGCCATGCCTGAGTAAGGAAAACGACGGTCTGGAGTGCTGGAGCTGATGGGTGGGGGGGCGTTGGTTAGGGGCGGCACGTTGCTGCACGAGAGTCCGCTATGTTTCCGTCCAATCGAGGCTTGCCCATTGGTCCCGACAAAGTACACAGGTTTGACCTTCAGCTTGCCCCGTTTATGAGTCAAGGGGAGGCCCGGCGCTAGGTTCCAAAGATGACGGCGTGCCGTAATAGTCTTCGCGACGGTCGTCATGTGCCACGCCTTACAAAAAACCCAGCGTCTCCAGTGACCAACCCTGGGGCCTGTTGGCGTAGGTAGGCCCTAGCGGTTGCCTCTGCCGAGCTTCGCAGATGGATACAGCCCCAGAGCATGGCAACGTCGACGGCCAGGACAGGGACGACAAACGGCCTGGTGGTACCTGGTACTCAGCACGCGCATCACGTTCGGGCCATTGCAGCCGACGTTCGGCGCAAGGTTGTCCCAATTTGTGCCGTTGTGGCTGCTGAAGGCGACAAGGGACGGAAAGGGATGCTCGGTCAGAGGACTCTATCCCCCGGCCCACAGCAAATCAGATGGTACCTAGGCACGCGGCTGGCGCGTTCCCGCATTGCAAAAAGACGCAGTCTGAGACGCAGAGATAACAGATCACAGCAATTGGAACTCTAACACATCCATGTACAGCTCCAGCGCACACAAAGCGAGGGCGACAATATCGTAGGCCGGGCCAGCCT
>Ga0247760_1000303_pt1 | contig 54979 bp, 33 predicted proteins | sample UWRJL171409R4_FD_179936 | JGI IMG/M metagenome (GOLD analysis project Ga0247760, IMG submission 179936) | Plant litter microbial communities from Arlington Agricultural Research Station in Wisconsin, United States - UWRJ-L171-409R-4 | ecosystem: Environmental > Terrestrial > Plant litter >...
TAAAAGAATAATTAAAAATAAATCTTACTTTTTAAAGCCTCATTTTTTACGATTTAAAGACTTTATTTTATACAGTTTACAAGCTTTCTTTATAAAGTTTACAGGCTTTCTTTTACGGACTTTACAGGCTTTATTCTACAGGGTTTACAGGCTTTACTCTACAGGATTTACAGGCTTTATTTTACAATTTACAATTTACAGTTTTTTTTTTCACTTTCACAAATGCAATTCGAACTGGGAACCTCTTTAATTAATATTACGCTATTTACCACTATACTATTTCTATTTCTATCTGTGAAAAACTAAAGGTTTTTTTTAACCTAACTGAGTGAATTAGAGTAATAATTTAATAATTTTTATTTATTAGCTTATATAATCAAATGATACGTTTTAATATGCATCACGTGATGTAGAATCCGATTTTCACTCTATTTCCAGGGTTAGGGTTCAGTAAAAGGAGATATTCAGGTTTAAAGTGAAAAAATCATGACTTTCACAAGTATTATTTTAGTTTATAATATAGAATAAGGTAGTATCATACGTAGATTTTAACTGTAATTCTTAATCTAAAGCCCGATTTGGAATAGCTATTAAAACCAGAGAGATATTTAAGTTTACGTTAATATTATTATTATTCTTTAGATTTAAACACTAATATCTTTGTTATTATAAGCCGTATAGTAAAAAGAGTTCCAGCTCTGTATTCTACGTAATAAATTGTATAGGAAACGTAATTATTACTTCCTATTATGCTACTTATTAACAGATTATTATAATAATAACTATTATTATCTAACTTTAACATTGATATCTTTCTCACTTTAAGCAGTATGGTAAAACTGATTCCAGTTCTGGATTCTACGTAATAGGCCCTATAATAAACGTAAGTAATAGAACTTATTATATTACTTAATAACCAGCTATTATTTAAATAAATATTATTATTAAACTTTAAATAGTAATATCTTTCTTATTATAAGCTTTATAGTAGAAAAGATTGTAGTTCTAAATTCTAGGTAAAAACTTATGTATAACAACACCTTCTTTGGTTAGATATAGCCTTGTTTTTATTTCCAAATACCCATTTGTTAAATTTTTTCAAACGCGAATAACTCCTGAACCGTAACCCTAACCCTGAATCTGACTTCAGATTTGGACTCCTGGTCACGTGACGTATCTGAAAACATATCATATCACGTGATTTGGGGCCCGAGTAGGAGCCCGAGCGGAAGGGCCCGAGCACACCCACTTTTGATAATGAACCGACCAGTCCTAGGTCGAGTTGAATTTCCTTATCAGTTTTGACTGAATTTCCCATAGTAATTTTTTTTTTTTTGGACCACCCTTACAACAAATTGTCCTCCGGACAGGATAAGTAAAAATAATATTATCTTAACTGTAATAAGTCTGTTAACTAAAACGCTCTGTGTGCTTATACTATAGTGCTATAAAGGCTATAAGCCTCTATAATACAGAGAACTTATAAAGCACTTAGGAGAAGAAAGTGCGTGCACTGGTAGCTAAAGCTATACTACTTAAGAAGAAAAAGACGTAAAGATTATTATCTATCTAGTTAGAACACAGGAGAGAAGAGGGCGTATTATAAGCTTTAGGAGGTTCTAAACTTCTTCTAAAGCCTTTTACTACCAATATAAAGAATTAATAATATTATAAGGGCCTTATGGAGCCTATGGACCTGTTAGTGTTCTAGGGAGTTTAAAAGGATTCCACGCTTTGCAAACCTAACCTCTGGAATCCTCTGGATTCCAGTCGTTCTTAAAGGGTCCCTAGAGCCTCATTTTCCAGCCACTTATAGCCTCTTAGCTCTAAACCTTCTAAATAGTTCACTATAAGGTACAGAGCGTATCTTATAGCTACATTATGTAGCCTGTAGCCAAAGGCTACTACAGTAGTTCTAAAGGCTATGCTTTAATAATATAACTTAAGAGTAGGAATCACTGAACTAGCTAAACTAAAATATCTATTAATGTAAGCATTGGAGTGCTTATATGCTGTTAAAAACACTGTATACTTAAAAGCTATAAGTTGTAACTGCTAGATTAAATTATATTACAACTTATACCTAACACAGGCCTTAAGAGGACTGGTATAGGTTAAGACAGAACGTATAGCAGGACGCTAAAGGCTAGGTGAGCGTTCTAAAGACGGCTTATTAAATTAACACTCCAGACCGGGGTTTAATATCACTATAGGTCGTTATCACTATAATACATAATGGTAAGTCTAAATATTAAGATATAAATGAATAATTAAATATTAGCGTGAGGAACTAGGAGTCCCTTATAGTTATTGTCCTGTCCGGAAGACAATTTGTTTTAAGGGTGGTACAAAAAAAATTACTATAGGAAATTCAGTTAAAACTGATAAGAAAATTCAACTTAACTTAAGACTAGTCAGTTCATTATCAAAAGTGGTCCTGCTCGGGCTCCAAATCACGTCATATGATATGTTTTCAGATCCGTCACGTGACCAGGATTCCAAATCTGAAGTCAGATTCGGGGTTAGTGTTACGGTTCAGGAGTTATTAGCGTTTGAAAAAATTGAACAAATGGATATTAAGAAATAAAGATAAGGCTAAATCTAACCAAAGAAGGTAGTGTAATATATATGTTTTTACCTAGAATTTAGAACTAGAATCTTCTTTACTATAAAACTTATAATACGAAAGATATTACTGTTTAAAGTCTAACAATAATAATTATGTAGATAATAACTAGTTAATAAGTAATATAATAAGTTCTATTACTTATGTATATTATATGGCTTATTACGTAGAATCCAGAACTGAACGGCGGGAATGTCAGCTTCAAGGCTGACTCATGGAGAAATGACTCGGTTGGGGAGTTTTTGTATGTTCCTTTCCTTTTCCTTGAAATTCGGGGCGACCAATTCGAGCCTGTAGTAGGGGCTGACCATTATATGTCCAGGGATTTCTCCGAGAGCAACACTTGTCAGAAACACTACACTCTGGAATTGATGGGGGTTGCAACTGCTTGATTGAATTGTTTGTTCCGTACTCTGGCTTTGCCAGAATACTCCTTTTTATACAGTTATAGGTGGCGGCAACGCTTGCGCGTTGCGTGGCCAATATTACCAATCTGCTGTTCTAGTCGGTTCCGGAGCTTTCGCCAGAATGGTTCTGGCCTCTGGCCAGGTAAAGTTGGATCTCCGGATATTTCAAAATGTTGAGGTAAAGCCTGACCGGGCCATTCTTGACATCATACAAAATGCCTGGTTGTCCGAGGCCGCAGACCCTAGGGACAAAGGTGTATGGGAACCTTGGCTCTTCTCCCCGAGAATATCCGGACAGAGATACAACCCAACTACGTAGGCGAGACCAACCGCCATAGCAGTGATGTCCGCAACGGCGACGATAACAAGACCGACGTTACCGATGATGGACACCGGCACCAAAGCCCGACGTTTTCGCGCGATCCCCATGTCATTTATAGCGAAGGTGTGTTTGCGGACACGATCACACCCCTCACCATGCCGATGGACGTGTCTATCAACAACGCGGGCAACATCCCCGACCCCTTTGACGCAATCGACCATTACTGCCGTCTCCATTACCAAGATGGCAGCCAAACACGGTACTGCTAGGGGTCTCCAGCCTTCAGCAGCCGATTCTCTTGCTCAAGAGCCCAACGAAGCCACACCAGATCCGCGCGCCCGATCAGCTCTCGCCCGCGCGCTCCACCGCGACACCGACATGGACGCTTCGGACCCTAGCTGTATCCTCAACCTCCCATGGGGCTACGAGCACGATAAGGCCCCAGATGGAGCCGTTTGGCAGAAACTGCTCGGTATTTACGGAGAAAAGGAGGACGCGCTATATTCCACAATCTGGTCTCTGCGTCTCCTACGCGCCGCTACGCAACTATTTCACGTCTGGGTTCGAGTCCAGTGCGGTTCCGACAGCGATCTGCGTCGGCGAAGACCTTGCATATAGCGAGTTCCAGCCAACGGAGCAAGCGGCTGCAGGTCTGGGCTGGCTGCTGACCCAAGCTGTGTCGAGCCGGCTGTGCGTGACAGAGGCGAGTAGGATGGGTGCTGTGCCGCAAGGAACAAAGGTTGGCGACGAGATTGTGGTCCTTTTTTGCGTACGACAAACCAGTTGTCGTGAGACAGAAGGGGATCCATCATGAGAAAATCGGCAAGTGGTGCTTTGTGGACGGGCTGATGAAGGGTGAGGCCGTGGCGGACATGGACGGCGGAAAACTGCAAGCGGAGATGATTTCTTTTTGTTGATTTTGGGTTACTTTGGGGTGGAGACTCCGAGATATAACATAGCCCGGCCCGCAAGAGGGCTCATGATTTCACCCCCCTGTGGGATTCAACACCAGGATGAACAGTTCCCTTGTCAAGCTCAACCGATAGTGAGTTGTCATCCTCCTCCGCCTCTCGTACGCTGCCACTTCGGACCGCTGGTGCCTCGGACAAGAACCGCTCCATGGGCTTCATGCTGTTTTTGTGGTCCTACGCCTCCGCAACCTTGCCCGCCAAGGGCGTTGAAAGGGCGATGCCCAGCTGTTGAAGGGTGACGAGCAGCAGGGCATGGCTGCCATTGGCGTTGTCGGGGCTGGGGTTGGGTCTGTTGTTGCTCTCGTCTCTTCCATCACCCATTTCCTCAGAAGCTTCTTCGTTAACCTCGACGTTGATTCGAGCGCGGGCTCGAGTGTCAACACCAAATATTATTGCCGTCATTGCAATGGGTTCGGTGGTGCTCTCAAGGCCGGTAGACACTGTAGGTGTTGAGATTGACGTGTCTGCGGAATGGCTTGCGCTTACGCCAAGATGTACTGCATGGAGCCCTGGTCAGTCCAACTAGCTGTAAATAGAGTAGATTGCCAAGCTGAAGGCCAAGCCCAAGGAGACTTACCGCCTTTGTTGTTCAACGCTGGATGGTGTGTTCGTGGCCATTCTCTCCAGTCTTCGTAGAATGTGGCGGGAGTTGATGGATCTGGGCCCCCCATCCTGGGGCGACCAGAACTATCGCCACGAAGCCAATTGGCGAAAACCAGTCCCCAGTGAGTGCGCCCAGGGCAAGGCCATTAAGTGACGCTCAACGCCGTAATCGCGATACTGATCCTGACGCCCATCACCACCGCGCGCCTACTGTTATTCATCCAGAGTCAGTAATAATCGTTCCGCGCCAGGCGCAAAGAGGGAGAGGGAAGCAGACCGAGGCATCGCGATTGGCGGAGGGCCTCATCGAGGCTGCGGGGATAGTTGCAGCTCCTAGAGCCGTTGGCGCCGACGACGTTGCTCTCGCGATGGAGGATATTGAGCGGCGGTACAGAGGAACGCTCGAAATTGACGACTTGTTCAGTTGCTCAGAATATCTTTGCAATAACTCCGTAAAAGCGGTGGTTTATTTGAGGGCAGGGCCGGCGCTCAAAGCTCGGTATGTTCAAGAGTGGAAAAAGGTCCCTGGAGAGGGTCAGGGTTTTCTATGGCCCGTAGATTCTAATAAACTCACTCAAATTCATGACTTTCTTTGCATTTCTGGCCCTTTTTGCATTCGATAGATCAATCTGGTGGCCTTTGTGCCGTGGATTTGCTTTATTTGAAAGGTTTGGCTGTGTCCCTCAGTAATACCCCGCGGGTACGCTACCCCTCTACGTGCCCCTCCACGCGCACCTGTAAAAACTGGCCAAATCGATTGGAATTACTAAGATTTCCGTATTCTTACGTTTTTGGCCTTTCTGGGCACCAGATCGATCGAGTTTCTAGGGTTTTGTTGCGTTGGTATTGCTTTATTTCAAAGGTTTGGCTGTTGAATGATGGTCCCTAGGAGCGCGTGTGGGCGGCCAGTCCAGCTGCCAGAATGAACAAAGTCGCTATGGAAGGCTTGTCGGTTACAAGGTCATCCTATTCAGGAGCAAATCTCTATACAAAATAGATCACCAGCTAGCTTCACGACGTCCTCGCGCGCTCACTCGCATTCTTGCTGCTTTTTACAGGCCTGGAACAGGGCCCTGTCGCCAATTTTGGCCAATTTTCGCGAAAAGAGGCCCTCAAAAAGCGAGATTGGAGCGTTCGCCAAAACTCCAAAAAACGGCAGCATTCGGTCATCACGATCCAGTTTCTGGCTTATTGCAGTTAGCCGCGGCTTGCATTAGCTCGGTACATTGGCTTCAGGGAAAGCGTCCCGGAAAACACTGTCTTGGCAAGGCTGGGGTGCTCGCTTTTGGCGAAATGCCATGAAAAATGGCCATTTTCCGCGAGAAGATCAGGCCCTTGGCGGGATGGGCGCAAAGTTTTTCCAGTGGTAAAAGTCGTAAGATAGATGGGGGCTATGATGAAGGCATGAGTCCCCTAAAAACACCGTTTTGATGTCCAACCCTCGAACAATCACTCCTCGGCCATGAGAGCTTTCCGCTGGATTTGGCTGACACTATAGTTACCCGGCATTGCTTCCCGAGGTGCTCGAGAAGTAGCTTCAGTGGGATGATATCAACAGCAGGAAAATACGCCTCGTCCGGGCAGTTATTGGACCACGAGAGCGCACCGCCAATGGCACCTGTTGCTACACGTCGCAGGTCCAGCCGGTGCCGATGATGAATGTCCTGGCTTCGCCCGACCCAGACCATACGCACCCATGCTGCTGACTGTAAACATGCTCTGTTCACGCTGCCAGACTGCTGCCAGACTGCTAACCATGCTGCCAGATGCTACCAGACCATACGCCACCCATGCTACCAGATCATGCTACCAGACCATGCTGCCAAACCATGCTGCCAGATTGTGCGCCAAACCATGCTGCCAAACCGTCCTGCCAAACCACGCTGCCGGATTGTGCGCCAAACCATGCTGTCACCATGCTGCCAAACCGTCCTGCCGAACCATGCTGCCAGATTGTGCGCCAAACCATGCTGCCAAACCGTCCTGCCAAACCATGCTGCCACCATGCTGCCAAACCGTGTCCCTTAATATTCCCTAACTCCCTGCAAAACTGAGATGGCCGGAATCGCTCCATGGGTGACGCTTAACGGTGGGTGATGTAGAACAGGCTAGAAAGCGGCGCGCGGGCTGCTCCGGCACGTAAACCCACCATAGTAATGCCGTCAGCGCTATAGACTTGGCGGTGGGTGAGGATGTGGGCTGCGTTCTCGAGGCTCCGGCCCTGAATTTCTGCCGCATTCTCGAGGCTCCGGCCCTGGATTTTTGCCGCATTCTCGAGGCTCCGGGCTGCATTCTCGAGGCTCCGGCCCTGGATTTCTGCCGCATTCTCGAGGCTCCGGCCCTGGATTTTTGCCGCATTCTCGAGGCTCCGGGCTGCATTCTCGAGGCTCCGGCCCTGGATTTCTGCCGTATTCTCGAGGCTCCGGGCTACATTCTTGAGGCCCCAGACATTGATGGCTGTGATCAGGAACGGCCGGGCCATGAAAAAAATGGCCGCCGCTTTAGCATACCAAGAGACGCTGCCAAGGATAAAGTTTGCTACCTCGGAGAGGATAGCAGGAACTGATGTGAACGCCATCGTCTCGGAGTTGCGCTGTTGCAGACATTATTAGCTAGGCGCGGGCAGTGGAGGGTGAGCGCGGGCAGTAGGGGTTTTGCGCACCTGGACGACAGCGTCAAGTGCGAGCAGCAAGATTGCTGCGCTGATCTTCTCTGCTGCGCTGTTCTCGGGATAAGCCTGTGACTCCATCTTGATGATTGTGGAGGACGCGATTGCAGGAAGGAAGCGATCACAGGGGAAGGGTTACTCACAAGAGGAAGATTATGCGGCTGAATTGGATACGCTATCCTCAGAGTTGTGTCGGCTATCCGCGGAGTTGTGTGTCGGCTATCCGCGGAGCTGTGTGTCGGCTATCCGCGGAGTTGAGGTGCCAGCTCTTCAGAAAATGGGGGTGGGGGGTCACATGATTTTCTTCACTCATCTTCCTGTGGGACTTCAATTCACTTTTAGGTCAAACCACGTGACCGTCTCTTCAGAAAGTGGGGTGAGAGGTCACATGATTTCATTCACTCCTGTGGGACTTCACTCACTTTCAGGTCAAACCACGTGAGCTCCTGCACGCAACGCAGTGTGTCTACCCGCAGCTGGGTTGTTTGTATTCTTCCTCATCTTCACTTCTTTCGAAGTGTTTTAAGCATGAGGCTGTCGTTTTGGTCGTTTCCATTCGCGCTTTCCCCGCTCCCTGCCAGAAAATCAGCGGCAGGTGCAGACGTCCACCCGTGACAGTTGGACAGCAGGCGGGCTAACCAGGTATTTCTTGCAAACAATTTGTCCCGCCACACGGCACGACAGAAACATCCGAATGCGTCTCCATCTTCTCCCGGTACCACAACACGTCGGCATTCTTTCGTGGCTCGATTCTGTGGGGACGAAGGACGCAGATCGATTACTCCCCTGACGTCGGCCCCAAGCCGCGACGACACAATCTCGCAGTCACCCACCAAGCGCGCCGGCGCGGCCATCTGGATGGCTCCGGGCCATCAGTCGCCCTCGCTCGCATCGAGCCAGACGGCCTCTTCCACCAGCGGCAAGACAGCCTCCCCGCAGAAGCAGCTCGCACGCATGCAGTTTCTCGAGGACGGCTTCGACCTGCCCCCCCAGCCTCGCCGAGGTCGTCATGGGTCTGCAGACGGTCAAGTTCGGCCGCGGGGTAGTTCCGGCTGCTCACAAGGTGCGTTGCTTTGGATGGCTTGCCGGTACGGCGCTGACCTGTCGGAATAGGGCGTCTTCGTTGCAAACCAGCCGGAAAGACGTGCGTTGACGAGTCCTGTTCAGCCCGGCCGCCGAGGCGTACATGAGCTTCGAGCAGGGCCGCGACCTGCGAGGTCAAGATGCACGACGAGGCGCCCCAAGTCGCATGGTGGATTTCTGCCTCACCATCAACCCGATCACGTCGCCCCCACGGTCCCGATGTCACCGCCGCGACATGAACCATAGCACACGACGCCTTGCTATGGACGCCCATCGCCGTGCCATTGGGACGAAGCGAGCCATGGTCGAGGGTACAATATATGAAAAAGCGTTTGGCTACCGTGTAAAAGCTGAACAAAGCTCAGCTGAGTAAGCTGAACTGACGTATAATTGCTTCTCTTCGCACCGGCTACCCTTACCTGCCTGCTGCCGATGACCGACCTGCGGGCCTGATTCTTACCAGGGCTCGCCGCCGTGATCTTCACTTTCCAGGCCGAAGAGGCTGGTCGATTCAAGGACAATGTGATCAGCAGCCCATCGTTACACAAGGCCATGTTTTGCTAGCCTGCTCTTTCGGCACCCCAACCACCTCCAAAGGTGCCCAGAGCTCGACTCCAAGCGGCACCTGAGTGACGGTTGTATATCGTCTTGGAGCCAGAATCCCGGAAGTGGGCACAGAACGAACCACAGCCAATCACAATGGAGCCGGGTTGCCGAGCTTGCGGGAGCGTTCGGGAACGAGGCTCTGGCCGAGGACCTGGGGCAGCGGGGCCGTGGCCGGGCTGAAGAGTCGGGACCGGGATTACGGGGCAAGAGGGTATGGTCTCTGGAATCGTCCCGGCACACCGACGCCAATGGTTTCTTTCTCGCTCGCCTTTGTCTTGGCCAACTCAGCAGCGTCCTCAACCAACAGCATCTTCCCCAACCGACAGCATCTTCCAACATCTCCAACCTGCACGAGTAGCATGCTGACCGATATAGGTATCGCACGACCGACAGCCACGACGTAGCGAGAGACTCGAAGCGCAAAAACGACAGCGGCAACCACTTGTTACCCAGCCAGAACCGACCCAGCTACAACCGGCCAGGCTAACACAGAAGAACTTTGCTCTGTTCAACCAGATGGCAAGCAGAGCGACATCCAGGGCAAAAACCAAGGTCACGCACTACTTCGACAACAGCATCTAGCTTTGCCGCGCAGCTACCCGAGACGGAATTCTTAGCCGGCACGATTCGATGCCACCTTGTAACATCAGCACCATCCGCAAACGATACGCTGCCTCCCACGCGTTAAACTCACTTACTATTGCACGCTGTGGATCGAAGGCTCTGTCATGAAAAACGAGTGTGTTGATTGCTTCAATCGGTTGGAAGCCGAGGGCTTCCAACCGCTAAGTACTGCGTACAATGGGGTAGTTCCATTCCTCCGTTGTTATGGCCTGGAATGAGCCACGCAGTAATTCAACAGAATACCAGCGATCGGTCCGATCGCTGGTATGGAGGCTATTCAGGGATTGGATTCGTGTGACAATAAGATCTCCACCATCCTCGCCGCCAAGAAGAAGCTTCGGCTTTGGGACGTCCATCCGCACTGGCATCTTAAGAACAGTGTTGCGGTCAGACCGCTAGCGCCGTGTTAGTCAACCGTAGGCCCACAGTCCCTTGGGCTCACAAACTCTTCGTGAGCACTCACGCCTGCCGCGCTCTTTTAGACTACAGTATCTATCTTATAATCTACTTGCTGGATCACCATCTCATCAGTGGCCTGACTCCCCTATAATCACGGTACACTTACTGATCAGGTACACAGGCCAGGCATTCTCCGAACGGCGCTGAGATCATTTGGGAACCAATACCTCACGAAAGCACGACCAGACGCGCCTCAGAACTCTTCACTGAGGCGTCTGACCAGCCACGACAAAGCGTTGCCCTCTCGTTGCGATACCACGAACCGCGGGGGCACGAGAGCGCCAGCAACGCCCATCAGCACGACAAATGCGAAACATCTTCCTGGAACTCAGCAAATTCCACGAGAACACGAGGCATCTACTTGGGTTTGGCCAGACTAAGAAGAGGAGGTGGCTCAAGGACGCACGCAGCGTCGACAAGGTCACCAGCCTTCGAATTGCATCGAGACTCCAGCATCACCCTTAGAAGGACCACGCCTGTTCACTTTGGGTAGGCCTAGAAGAGCCCCTCGAACCAGACACCTGGCCTAGAGACTGGTTCGTCGACGGATCAATCCCCAAGGAGAGATTCGACGCTATCCACGCCGGGGTCGCTCGCCGGAGAGAAGTACACGGCATTGACGACGAGGATTTCCTCAGAGAAAGCGAAGTCCCACGGGACGCATCCAGCACCGAAGGGGAATCATCCAGGCCCCAAACCACGTCAAGCCCCCCAGACGAGCGATTGCTCACATCACCGGAGACCGGCGAAAGACCACCCCCGCTAGCGCCAAAAACGGGGACGGAGAAGCCAACTGGAACGGAGACAACCGGCGCGATCAGCACAGATATTTCCGTTTCAAGGCCAAACAGGGCCTCCGTTTCAGCAACGGGAAAGAACTTAGTCGCCCTATCGTCCAGACTAACGCGCAGGCAATGAAACGAATAACCGGGATGGCCGGTCAAGATGCCCAGGTCCCTCCTCATCAGGAAAGAGCGGAGGTCAGCAGGACCACGTTGGCCAAAGGCAGGATCGCTTCTTCCAGAACGGTGGCTAAGGAAACCGACGCTCCTTCAGCAGCTAGCGCGAGAGGAGGCTTCGCTTCCCTAAATCCTTTAATCCGAATCAAGGAAGAAGGGAGCGGCGCATGTTCGGATGAAACCCTCGTCTCAAGAACCGAGCCGTCTACTACGACCAGACGGACAATGGAGACGGTATGGCTCGCGGACTCTGAGAGTGAATAGCATTTAGCCATGTGGATCAGGGATGGTTATGGCTGCATCGGGGAAGGTTTCGATTCAGTGCCCCTGAGGTGGACATGTCATCGAACTTTGTCTCAGACAGGCACGAGGCAACGTTCATAGTCCACACCCCCGGAGGGGAGCGTGCCCGTTGGGAAAGCGTATAAGCCACAGAGGAATTGGTGTCAATCCTGTCACATACGTTTCGCTAACCAAGCGCTATACCAAGAGCACATCAGGCAGTGCAACCCAAGGCGCGCAGGGTCACGCACCGCAAGGGAGCCCATGAGATCATGTCTGAAGATTTCACGTGCAGGATTGAAACCTCACATCCAGGACGAGGAGAAGCACCACAACCGGGCACACACCGAAGGGAGCAGGGATGGGGGTGGCACAGCAACGCAAGGAATACCGGTATTCCCCCCAAAGGGCCGGGCCTTTCGAGATCGTCAAGCGGTACGGACCCTTGGCGTACGAGTTGAACCTCCCATCGTCATGGAAGATCAACCCCGTAATGTCAGTAACGCAGCTGTACAGACCAGCCCAAGGGGAGGACCCATTCGATCGCGCGGTGATGGAGGCTGAGCCCATCATCCTGGAAGGGCAGAAGTACCGGATGAATAACAAGCTCAGGGAACACCGCGTCAACTGGAGAGGAAACTCATCTACGGTGGACTACTTTGTCCGCTGGAAAGATTTCGCGGTCAACGACGACAGCTGGGTCGGCAGAGACAAGATCCTTCGTACCAGAAAGGGGCGGCCCTGGAAGAATACGAGAAGCTACACCCCCTCAATCTAGAAGGGCTCATTGCGGAGAAGAGGGCCAAGAATGTCCTCCGCTGCGCCTGGCAAACTAATATCGACGTCCGGGTACAGGAAATCACTAGGAAAGAGGACGAGGAAGGCAGGAGCCCCGAGAAGGTCTAGCTAGAGAACCTCGGCCTAAGCAAGACCACAACGGTCAAAGGAGACTACGCCAGGTTCAACAACCGGGAGTAGCGACCAGCACTGCGGCCACAACACCGCGGTTAGCCCTCTTACTAGGGCCAGGGAGATAAAAGCTTTGTTTCAATTCCTTTGTTCCACAACCACTTGCTTCTTTCCTTTACCTCTGTCTCCCAAACCACTTTTCCTTTCCGTCCCTACAAACAAACGAGACCCGCGTGTGTGTAGAGTTGATAATCCGATTCACTCTTGCGTTTGGAAGGATTACCTTCTCTCTCAGGACGATAAAGCCCTTGATCAATGTTAGTGAGATGGCTAGCCATATCAGCTCGGGGAACAAATATTGAATCCACTAATCCTGGTAGGCTTTGACTTTAGAAGCACACAGAAAGTACCTGCAAGCTGCTGGAGGTCTTGAAATCGCTGTGTATCGAGGCCATTTGATCAAAGAAAATCGTCAAGTCGGCAATATATGAGCTACCAGACGATACAGAAGGAAAGAATCGAAATCCTGGACAGACAGGAGAACATTCCCCCATACATCACCCGTCTATGGTGAAAGGGACCGAAGATCTGGATAGCAGAAAACACCAAAAGTGCAGAACAAGAACACACGAGCGAGTGTCCACATATACACTGATAACCAGGCCACCATCCGGACTTATGTCCATCGACCACTTTAATGCACAGAGAGCATCGGAACTCTAACATACCAGCTAGTAAAGCTATCGTGCAGCTTCTTAGGCATACCCGGGTCCCAAGTCTCCAGCTCTTGCTCACTGATATCCCAGACACCAGACTCGTTGAACAGCCCCACCCAAGTCGACACAGCTACAGACTGTGCGACAATCGGCACATGGAAAACAGGCTTGCGGGAAACAGACCCGTGGGAAACAGACCCGTGGGAAACGGGCCTAGGGCCAAAGGGTCGGTGGTATTCAGGATACGACCAGAGCCGCGCCACCTCGTCGTAGCTGCCGGCGGCGCGGACCGGCCGCCACTCAGAGTTCTAAGGCACCTTGCGCGGGAACGGCCGGGCGTCCTTGATCTCTTTGGCGCCGCAGGCAAGGACGTCGAATGGCGCGAGTCGGTCTTCGGAGAGGTTGGGGTCGGGCGACGCGATCTTGATGCCGTTCATTAGAGAGACGCACGGGTCGCCGCGCGGGTCTAGGAGAGCGCTGAGGTTGTTGCCTTGCTTAGATGGGTCGGAGGCGGAGGTGTCTGTAGTTGTACCCAAGTGGATGTGTTAGCAGTGTCTCCATGTTGAAAGCATCGACTGGCTGGTATCTAACGAGGAAGGTGAGGCATGAAGGGTGAAGCGGGAAAGGCGAAATAGGAAGAGAAGTGTAGAATGGAAAGATGCTGCTGGCTGGTGGGAAGACGAGAGGGGGGGTGAAACAGGCGGAGAAAGAAGGTGGGATGAAGCAGGAGGGGTAATGTGGGGAGGTAGGAGACCCACAAACGCCCTAACAGAGCCTGAGGAAGCTTGCCGACTTCATGCTTTTTGTTCCATTTCGGTTTTGTGCTCGACGACGTGGACCTGCTGCGCTCGATCTTAATCAACACCGTCGACGTCAAGTCGTTATCAGATGTGAGCCGCATCGGTTTCGCATACACTTTCGTCTCATCATATGTTAGCGCCGGCTGGTCGTCGAGTTTGATGCTGCCAGCTGGGAACCGGCACTGTATCGAGAAGCAAAGGCGGCCGGAGCGGACCCGCCACAGTGAACGTTTGCCCTTTGCCGCAGCCCCACCACCACCACCACCACCACCACCGGACCCGATCTCGGGAGGCCAGAGGCCGCGCTAACACGAGAAGAGGAGAGCCTGGTTCTTCTTGGGCGCGCCGACGGCATCTGGGCGCTTGAGCTACAGGGCGAGGCGGTAGAAGTCGAGGAGCCGGATCACATGGGGCTTCCCATTCTCGGACGGGCCGAAATCGACGGCGAAGTGGAAGACCCAGAAATTGACCCACACCCGGCCGGCGACCGGGGGTCCGTAGAGGGTCAGGTCGGCGCCGATCTCGGTCTTGATAGGCACTGATGTGAACAACAAGTCCTGCGTATAGACGACGCCGACGCTGACGCGCATCTCGGTGACGAAGTAGAACGGCTTGAAGTTGATCAGCATTTCGGCGTGGGTGCCGAAATAAGTGTAAAGCGTGCCCTTCCTCAGGGCCGCGTGGAGGCGACTGCCGGCCATGCACGTCGCGGGTGTGATGGCGACGTATGCCTCGCCCGTGATGGTGAGCACGTCCGACACTGTCCAGCTGATTCCCAAGCGCGGCGGCCGGGGATAGTGCGTTGGTGCTTGATAGGCCCGGTGATATCCGCCGAGGGTGAAGACCCAGTCCCCCCGAAGTACATTTGGTGCGAACCAGTAGCACAGCGCTGACCCCCCTGTAGGATGACAATTTGTGTCTAGCACGAATGACCTGGGCGACAACTGCGACTCGGTCCTGAACATCCCCTCGGCGAAGTCTATCGTGGCGGTGATACCGAGCTCAATTAGACCAAAAACCGTCTTGCTTGAAGGCGGAAGCGTGGCTGATCCCAGCCCGACGATTTCTAACTTGAGACCTCCATTCTCCCATTTGACAATCGTCACGGCTGAGATAGCGAGCACCTGGCAAGAGTCGACCTTCAGGCCAGCCGCGAGCGTCTTCAGAGTTGTCATCGGGTCCCCTTCGAGATTGCTCGAGGAGACGAAAGGGAAATCCATGATTTCGGCCGCACCGGGGAAGTTCAGGTGGCTATTGTAGCCGAAACCCCCCGTGAGGCCCGAGATATTGGCGAACTCGAACTCAACAAGGGGACCTTCGAGCTTTGCAAACACGAAAACAGACTTAAATCTCTTCCCAGTCTCGTCCGGGACCTCACCATAGAACCCAGCGGCCTCGATCGTGTAGGCGTTCATGGAGATTATCGTCCCGCCACGATACGAGTCGCCTGGCTTTCGGAATAGCCCGGCGATCGCCACGGGCGGTTTGTTGAATTCTGCAGCGAGACCTTCGAGGGAGAGCTCGATGTGGTCTGGGAGGGAGTTGAGTCTCTCAGAGTGATACCAGCGCCGAGCATAGCTAGGCCGATCGGGCCCAGTCGGATCTCCGCGTTCAGCATGAGGGTGACCTTCCCGTCGGCATATTTGAAGCCGATGTTGCTGATAGACAGAGGTCCAACAGACTTTCGGAAGGGGGGCCATGCTCGAATCTGACGGCGTTGTCATCTGTTGCATTTCAGGTAGCTCCAGGGGATCTTTCCAGGAGTCGCTAGGACCATCTTCGGTGTAAGGACGAAGGCCAAAAACCGTGTCTAGGATGGTTATTAGGTCCTTCTCTAGCTTGTACTTCTTTGCCTTGTCCTCCTTGACTGCATTGACGACGTAGTCGATCACAACGTTGCGGCCAGAGCCAGATTGGGTAGCGACGACGAAGTGGGATCCTTTGGCTATCACTACGTCTGCAGGCTTCTTGTCCTTTTTCGTCTCTTTGAAGAGTAGGTCATCGGTGACTAACATCTGGTTGATATGGCTAGCCTCCTCACGGGTGATCCCACCAGTCTTGGAAGCATCGTCAACGTACAAGTAGTACAGCTCGCCAAGCAGATCGGTTATGTTGCCGACCATTGGCACGACGATTGATGGAAACTTCTGGGCTGAGACCTTGAGAATGCGCTTGGGCTTAGTTGTTCCTTTCCCGAGACATTGTACGAAAGTGAATTCGAATCCCTCAATAGCACAAGATACAGCCAAGATCAAGAGCTTTTCATTGGCCTTGGATTTTTTCAATCTTGAGGGATAAGGCAGGAGCTGAGATGGCGATTTCGGCGAGGAATTCCGGGAGATCGACATCAGGCATGATACTCTGAGTGATTGCTCCTACCGAGGTTGTAGTGGTGTGCTTCTTCTCGCTCTGATCATCATCATGGGGCTCGAGGGACGCCATAAAGGTCCAGCTCACCCATTGTAGTCGAAATTGACATCCAGCTCAAGGGTTCCAAGTAAGAGAGACCCGCACATGTTGAAATGGCTCGGCTCCCCTGTCTTTGGCGCATAGTAGTACTCCATCTGCATGCCTTTAAGCTCAACGTGTTGGAGGACCGCGATGGTATCTGGAGAGTCGGAATCGAACAGAGAGTGCAGCAGCCCAGCTCTGAGATTGGAGATGAACACTGACAAGTGCCAATTCGACTCTGACTGGGCATAGACGTATGAAACTACGCCCCTCATCTCGGCCTCTTCCCGGTCAGGATCGGAGGCTGCGGGACTAAGTGTGACACCAACGCAACGAACATCTAGTTCGAGAAACACTTTTGCCTTGCTGCCACTCCAGGCATAAGAGGCTTGAAGTCCGAGGTCATTGATGGCGACCTTGGGAACCTTGCCATCCTTCGACGTGTCGCACATGAGCTTGCAGCTGAAGTATATATATTCCGCGATCGGATACCTTCATCACGGCTGCAGCCACCTTTGTTGGAAAGCCTGCCGGTACGTGCGACGCATTGTACTGAGAGACGGGGAACCCTTTCAATAAGTCGAGCCTGTTGCTTGCCTTGGCGGCCGCTGGGACGAACTCCTTGTATGTCTCCTAGTCAGGAAGTAGCTTGCGGTAAGCGAGAACAATGAAGCTAGGCGGAGCTGTTTTCGACGTATTAGTGAGGTGAATGCGAAAATGTCGAGTGTTACTCAGTCTCTTGTACGGGTTGTTGTTGGGGGGAGGAATTACTTACGGCACCAAAGATTACCAACCAATGTCCCAAACTTCTCCCCTGTGCCGACGCTTCTGCCGTACGTTAGGAGGAAGACGGCAGGAGTCGTTTATATTGTCCGAAATCTGGACGTCATTCTCGGAGAACTCGGCAATCGCTTTCACGCTGACCGCTGTCGACGTGATCGAGACTGAACAATCGATCGTGAAAGTAACCTGCTTGTCCTTTTTCGTACCCTTCAGTTTGTCCATGCCATCATGCTTGAAGTTGTCGGGGGTGCATCGTTTTGGGAATAGTGATAATCAGGGTTTCCCGTTGACCTCTCCTGTCTCTTGATAAGATATGCAGGATAGTTGGTCACCGACACGCTACGGTAGCGGCCAATCGCCGGTCTCTTGGGTCCGTCCTCCTTGCATCCAAGCGTCGAGATACATGAGAAGCTCCCCACCCTGCACCGACGTCTATCAGCAACTCGGACCCGATTAAGAGCTTGGGATATCCGGCACACTTACTAGGATGTCCGTGGTGGCGCCCGTTCGAAATGACGATGGGATTTGGGGGTTGAACCTGTCCACCAGGTTGAGCGGTGTTGAGCGGACCGCCCCGTGGTTGGCGTTAAGGGACCGCGCGTTGATAGCTGCTGTGACTTCTCCAGTGCGCACTCGGTGCTTGGTTAAAGAATACCCGTCACAGAGGCGCTTTTTTGATGCGATTTTGATCATGCTGTCCGGGAGACGTAGGAGGTCCAAAGTGTGACCTATGTGGGGTAAACAGATCGAAAGGCGTCAATGGTGACGCTGGCAGGCACGTGTACGCCCAACTTACGCAGAGAGCATAGCGCCACATAGCCAGGGGCTGATCGGCGGTGCCATGCTTTCGACACCTTCAATAGATACCAGGTGGGCAACCAACCAAGTCGCGTTGGACAAAGATCACATCCAAATTTGGTGTCACCTATGAGCCCCAAATCGACCAGAGGCGAATTCAGAACCTATTTGTCGCCAGCAGACTTGAGCTGTGAAATGTCGCAGTGCAGTTGTAGGGTCGAATCGTCTTGCTTGCTCCCGTCAAATGTCTCCTCGAGGGCTCCGATTCGGAACTCGTAGCTCATCTTGAGTAAACACACAAAAACGGCCAGCCAGGGGACTTTATTGCGCGATTCATCGGCCCTCTTCTTGTTCGAGGCGACCGTTTCCCAGGGAAGGTGAGGATCATTGAACACCATCTTGCCACACGGATGCAGGGGGACTCACATCAAGCCGAGTAATCGGAGCCCGGATGCACCGGGCGTCGTTCCAACAATCCCATCCGCAACGCGGCCTCTCGCGCATCTCGACCTGGCTGCGCTGCGATCCATCCGCCGCCGCTCTACCCGTGCATCTCCGACTACTACGAGCCGCAGCTCGTCGACGGGACCGAAGACCAGGAAAACACGGTTAGTCGAGGACGCAGCTGGCAAGTGCGAGTTTGCTCAGACGTCCGTGTACATCAATCAGGCCGCGCGGCTAAACGCTTCCTTCGTCGAGCTCGAGTACCTGGGTCTGCCGTTCAGGTGCCAACTAGAACCACGAGAATCAGAGGAACACAAGCAATACAGTCACGCAGTTGTAACCCGATAGATCTGATTAGCACATCAATTCCACAGTTTCCAGTATGCAGTGTTTCTGACGACAATAATACACTTTGGCGGCGGCGTAACTAATGAAAAATGCCCTTTGTCCATCCTCACTCAGCTAGCCACAGCCCAGACCTGGGATGCGTAGAGCTGCAGAGCTGGAATGCCAATCTTGATATCCCCTTCGTGCGGACCGGGATCCCGTAGAAACAAGAGATGGAATTTCAACACCAGCGCGCAACCAGCGACATGGTACGATTCCGGATCCGTCATTTTATCCTGTGTGATGGTGATGGTCTGTTGCAGAACTGGCTGAGTAATGCTGCCGTCTGGGTATTGCTGCATAGCAGCCGCCCGACTTCGTGTGATGGGCCCCTGGGGGTTCTGCTCTTCCTCCTCCTCCTCCCACCTCTCGAGGATAATCTCGGCCCGAGCGGAATGGAACTTGGCCAAGATAACCACCTTGACCTCGTGATTCGATGCCGAGAACCACCAACGCATAGCGTGGCGAAGCCGATTCAACGACATGGAGTATCCAGCCTCGACTACCAAGGTTGGCCAAAGACCTTTCCCTAGACGACCTGGCACCGGACCGCCAGAGGAATCAGCCTCTTTACTACTGCCACCACGGTGAGGATGATTGGATTGCGACCGAAAGGTGCTAGTCCCAATAGATCTCCAGTTCGCCGCTGTAGTTGACCTGATGACATCGTGGTAGAGCCCGTGATGGAGGGCTTCGTGGACCTCAGTTGGGATAGTGACAATGAGGATCTGCGTGTTGCTGTCGTAGAAAAAGCGGACTCGGCGGCCATTCCGGTCTCTACGTCTCTCAATAGCATCGAAATCATCAGGAGAGACGTCTACTTCAGTGATTAACACATGAAGCAAAACAATAAGTGCGGACGGTATATCTTACACGTGACGATAAGCACGTCTCCATCCGTGGCTTCGATTGCGGAATCGAGCTTCTTCAAGCTGGTGTACCGCACGCTTAGCTCGTCCGGGTCGGCAGCAGATGTCATTGTAGGAGACTTGGAAATAGTAGGTCTGGTCAGAAAAAGGAGGAGTTGGTCAGGTTGGAGAGATCTGTCTAATGTGGCGGGCAGGGGACCTTTAGTTATGGGGTCAAATACAGGCTGTGCCACTAAAGGGTAGGGTGCCGCATCCGGCCAATGTAGCAGCAACATAGTGGGTGGCATGACGAAGCAACACGATGAAGGGGTGAGGAGGATTCCTCCCGTCCTCAAGTGGTTTCCGCTTCCGGTATATCTACTTCCATGTTTCTTTGTAACCACCCTCCCCTTTGCGGGCCCGAACAAACAGGAAGAGTACAAAGAGTCATCTTAGAGGATGCAGGGTAGTAAGTAACAAAGATAAGAAAAAGAACAGCCGAGAGTGCGCAGAAGGTGCGGTGCTGCACAGCTGAACTTCCGGCGCCAAGTCGGACCGAAAAATCAGATTCTTGTGCAACTGCAGAGTCAGAATGGTGGACTCCATCAGACTCAAAATGCTCTCGCCGAGGCGGATGCCTGCTGAGGCGCTATTTGGGATCGAGCGCTGGCCATGATGGAGGATCGAGGGTGAGGGCGAAGATGTTGAAATGGACGGGGTGTGGGAAGACGTACCAAGAATTTGAGGCGATGAAGATGAGGAGTTAGTCACGTAGCCTAGCGTACTGGCGCCGCCGCCGCCGCAGCAGCAGCCGCAGTAGTGGTGTCGGTAGCCGTGGTGGGAGTGTGCGTGATCTGATGGGGGAAGGCCGAGGCGAAGGGGGCATTGTGTTCAGAGACTCTGAACGGTGGCATGGGGGTGTCGATTGGCGATTGTTGAAAGTACCGAGGAAGTAGGCAGGGCGACAACGGCAGAGCCAAACAACTCGCCCTCTTGCGCCATCCTGTACGTCTGGTTGTTGGATACCATGGTGCCCGTTGCCGAGGACTGTGAAGGAGTGCTGTGAAGGAGTGTAGGAGTTAAGGAGACGAGGGTTTATATGCTTGTGTCATATAGCTTACGATAAGATGTCTGTCTGTCCGGACGCAAGAGGGGGCGGCTGTCAGCAAAGGCAAAGTGTCAGCCGGGGGCGCTTTTGGCACCTGGTTGGGTGGTGAAGCCCGTGCCTGTGCAAGCATCATCAAAGCGGTCGATGGTGCGATTCCCCGTCGGCGTGGCCCGTAAGCCGGAGTCCGGGCAGCTCGTGCTCCGGCCGCACGAGGAGCTTCCGGACAAGCGAATTGTCGAGGAGATCGAGGCCGGGGAAGTCAAGGAGATCGTGGCCGGGGTGGAGTCTGAATGATAGTGCTGGCCGTCGATGATGACCGTCAGTCCTAGGTCGCCTTCTTGGGCTTTTTTGGGGCGCAAAAACACATCCTTAAAATCAAGGCGCATGGGGAGATCAGACCAAGCCCATTCATTAGTCAGGGTCATCCCCTCCGTCTAGAGGCGGAGGGTAGTGAGCAGCAAGCGCATCAATTGCTTCACTCCAGTGCCAGCGCTGTTGGGACAGGCTGAGACAGGCCTGAGTAGATACCAAGAATAAAATAAAAGATGGAAGGTCCCTATCCCTAGAAAGCTTTTCTCAAACGCAGACATCACTTCCTGCACACTGGACTGGACCCGTCCCGCAGTGCACCAGCGAAGACTCGCAGCGACAGGCAAGCACCACCATGGATCCAGCACCCATGGATCCAGCTGAGTTCATGGCGGATCCGGCACGTGCGAAGTTAGCCAAGCAATTAGTAAGATTTTACTCATTTGCAGCCATCGCTGACTTTCGGCAGGCAGCAGCGTGGGAAGGCTTGGACGAAAACCTACCTGAAGGTTTCTTCGAGTCGGCGCAGCGGAGTTTGGCGTATCAAGTCTCGGCACCCGAGGGAGGGATGGCGCTGTATTCCAGGGGATGCTGGAGGGTGGATTTCTTCGGGCCGGGGGACTCGTACCCGTATGTGGTCATGATGGGAAGCGGCAAGATCAGGGTGCCGGAGGGTGTCTCAGTGCAGATATTCTCGGGGGTGGTGCGCTGGTTTTAGTCTGGTACCAAGTAGCAGTGTTGAATTGCCGATCTCTGTGAATGCCGTGAATCCCGTCTGTGGGGTGAACCGTGAATGCCCAGTGGTGAATGCCGTGCCTCGGCCGGTCCCGAGCCTGGTACCTGAGCCTAGGATTGAGAATGGGTGGTTCTTGTTGCCGACGGCAAATCCTCGGTGGGGGGGGGGAGGGGGGGGGGGTATGGAAGATGATGGGGGTGAGGAAGCAAAACAGTGGGGATAGATCTGCTTTGACCCATCACCTCCGCATTCATATTTGACATTGAGTAGGCGAAGAAAGAGCGGAGGACAAAGAAGGACCATTGGCTTGAACCCGCCACGCTGTGGAAGTCGCGAAAGAGATGGGACAGTGCGAGGCAGTTATTGCAGACGACAGTGCAGCAATTACAGACGAGTGCAAGACAGTCTCTCGTATCTTGTTTCTTCTTTTGGAAGCCAACCTCCATCTCTTTGACGGGAAAGTAACGCATGAGTAAGAGCTGCAGGCCCCAGCTGCAGGGAGGCCCTAATGCGAGTGCAAGCGCTGCGCAAGCGCATGAGCTGTAAGCGCCGCCAAAAGCAACAGCAGGTTCGACTCAGACGATCGCCCTCAATACCCGGCTCTTGCACAGATCGAGCATTTTTTGCGCGAGAGCGGTAGTCAATTGGAGACTACCGTTGCTGGACGGGTACTTTTTTCCTGTCATGAGCAGCGGGGTCGCCCTAGCTGCTCGCCGACATGCCTGTAAATACCTCGGCCGTGTCGAAGACCAACAAAGTGTGACGCAAAATAGGAAGTCTCAACAGCGGAACAAAAGAGTGTTGTTATTGTTGTTGTTATTGTTATTGGGAGCTGGAAACGAAGGGTTTTCGGCAATAACCTCTATATACTGCGCGCAAAGGCACTGATCCATTCCTTCGTTGTGTTGAGGCCACAATAGTCTCGGTGAAATACCAGTGATCGGGCCGATCGCTGGCGCGGAGGGTTGACTTATTGAAGCCATCGCTAGGGAGGACCGGCGCTAGGAATGGAGGCCATCGCCAGGGCTGGATTCTGTGACACAAAGCCACTGAATGACCATTGATCTTGTTGCTCTCGTTCCGGCCGTTGAGTTGGCACTCCAGAGGTGGCGCAGAGGTGGCGCAGCATCACTGGCGGGAGTAGTGGTAGTGGTGGTGGGAATGGTGGTACATAGTAACGGTGGTAGGGGCCTGCGCGAGGCGAAGGCCGAGGCGGCGAAGGCTCTGAAGGGAGGGGAGTCTCGAATATTCTTTCGGCAGACGATGCCCTGATCCCAAAGGGATCGTCGATTGTAGCGCCGGCATTCTGTCGGACGGGAGCGAAGGGAGCCCTTGGGAAAGTGGCGGCTTTGGGTTCGAAGGGAGGCAGGAGTGTCGATTGGCGGCGTGTGTGCTGGGGGTGGTTCTGTTGAAGCACTCAGCCTAGCGACTTCATCCAACTCGCCCTTTTGCGTCGCAGAGGGCTGGTTGTTGGATGCGATGGTACCTGTTGGAGAGGTGGGCTGCTGTGAAGGAGTGCAGGAGTTGAGGAGACGAGGGTTGTGTCAAGATGTCTGTCCGGACACAAGATGTCCGTTGGCTTGCCGGCGAGATGGCATGTGTCAAGATGGCTTGTGTCAAGGTGCCTGTGCAAGCAATCATCGGAGTCGATCGCGCGATTCTCCGTCGGCGTAGCCCGCTTTGGCATTCTGAGCCGGAGTCAGAGCAGCTTGTGTTCCGGACTGTGGAGGAGATCAAGGCCGAGCACGCCAAGGAGATCGAGGCCGAGGTGGTCCGGAGTCTGAAGGAAGCGTAGGGTTAATACTGGCCGTTAGGGTCGGTGCTGCTAGAGGGGGCTTACCCCCGACATATTGGTCGGTTCCTCAATGCGTTTGCCCGCCAGATCGGCGTTGCTGGTTTCGGTGCTGCTGCATCCGCTGTCGCGTCTGGGGAGCATTTTGCGTTTGCAACCATCTGTCTCGTCTGCCGCCACGACTGTTCACTCGCTGGCAAAAGCCCCGATGATGCATCATCCTAGGAGGTCCAAGTAGTGCAACCATGCCATTCATTCGTGAGCAGAACCATTTTCATCGAGTTCTCCATGGCCGTGAGCAGACAGTGGTATCGTTCTCAATCGTAAGCAGCAGAATAGCTGCACATGTCATTGGCGACGGGACAATTGACACGAATGCATATCCCATATCATGTACTTGATTGCACGTTTTACGCAAGCGTAAAACCTTTTGTCGACGCGAATCACTGCGGGCATCGAGTTACTACGTACATGCTGCCTTAGGGGCGCTCGGCAAGCTGGCGCTTGAGTTCAGCAATCTGCTGCTCGGCCTCAGCAATCTGCTGCTTAGCTTGCAAGAAGTGCTGTCGAGTCTCCGTAGCCTCGGCCTCGGCCTTGGAAGCACGCCGCTCCGCCTCAACGATCTGCTTCTTCGTCTTCTCCTGCACATTAAACTGGCGAAGACGCTTGTTCCGCTCTTCGTAGCGCGTACCTCGAGCCTTCGCCGCCTCTTCCTTGGCGATCGCCGCAGCCGTCTCGGCCTCCTCCTTGGACGTGGCTGCACGCTTTTGAGGCTTCTTGGCTTGATGAACAAGCGCCGCCGCCGCCGCCGCCGCCTCCTGCGCCTCCAGCTTCTTCTGGATATTGCGGGCGCGTAGAAAAATGGCTCGGAGCTGATCAAACGTCACTATAATCTGGGGAATGCTACAACACCAGTTAATCGCTATTAATAACCAAGGGTAAGAAGAGTAGGACAAACAGTGATATACCAGTAGCAATCTCAGCAGCTGAGGGACGGCAGTAGGCGGTGGGCAGGCCTTGGACCCCGAGAAAGTCTGAGATGTATAAGCCGAGCTGGCCGATTGGCTGTTCTTCCAGCGCGTCATCATAAAAGATAACACGGCGCTGAAGCCAGTAGCCCTCGGGGCCATCGGCGACAAACAGGCTAATAGTAGCCTTCGTTACTGTTGGGTACTGCATATCGACGATGAAAACAGCCTGAATTTCACCCTTTGTATTGTTGATGTACTGCATGGCCTTCCTCTCGACATGGGACCACTTCTCGCTCTACGAGATCTCGCCGATGACAGAGCGAAGCCGGATGCAATCAGGCTCACAAAAGGAAATGTCGCCTTGCTTCCAAATTACGCCACTGCGTAAAATGTCGCAACTGCCTAACTGTTGCACCTCGCTCATTCGACGGCGGATGGTAGCATCTTGGATAGTCGGAAGTAACTGGGTCATGCTAGCCCTAAGGTCGATTTTGACGGCTTCCTGCGTGACAGCATGCATTGGGCGCTCAGGCGTGATGTCTAGGTACAGAATACCTGTGTCGAAGTCGTATTCGCAGCGCCGAATCTTGGGTTGATCGAGCCGGACGAGCTTACGCTCCAGGCGTTCAGCTAGATCGTATGCCTTGGAGGCAGGATAGCGGAGGCTGATGAGCGACTCGGTGCCTTGGCGCTGCGCACTGACAATGTATTGGATGAGCTGGTTAAATGAGTAGCCGTCGAGGGAAACCTGCCGAGGTCAGTCAGTTGGCAAGCACGGGCGCAAAAGAGAAAAAATGACTGACGGGGTCAGTGTATTTGTCCACAAGCTCCGCCGCCGCGGGTTCGACGATTCTGTTGGATTGGTCGCCGTTAAGGGAAACCTGCAGAGGTCAGTTGGCAAGCACGCCGCAAAAGAGAGAAAAACTGACGGGGTCAATACGAGTGTTCGCAGGCTTCGGCTTCGCTGTAGGCTCCACGGTAGGGCCCGCCCCCATGGATTTGGCGATTCCCGGGGCCATCTTTGATACGCTTTTTTGCTACGTATCGCCGTGGAGGGAATTGTGTTAAGTGTAGGTTATAATATAATATTAGTGTTTAGTTCTGAACGCTGTTTATTAAACTCCTAGACACTGTCTCTCTCCTATTACTAATATAGTAACCTTTAGAAAAGGTAAGGAGCTTAAGGAAGTGTAAGCTTAACCTTAGCTCCCCACTGTTAATAAGTTAGCTATACGTTTTAAAGAGTTGAACCTTAACTAGTAGGAGCTGGTTAAGGAACTTAATAAAGCCTTCCCTAGAGATATTAAGAGCTGTATTAGCCTTATTAAGAAACTCTAAGCTTAACTTAACGCTGTTAAACTAAAGAATAATAACCTTAAAGGCTTATAGAAGAAATAAGTGAAGCTTCCCCCACCATTACACTTTAAAAGAGACTTTATATAGCTGAAATCCTAAATAGCCTAACTTTAAAGTTATATCACTTATTATAATAAAAAGTTCTTTAAAGAAGAAGGAAAAGTCAGGTTTATTAAAGCCTTATTAAATAAAGTGGCAGCCTAGTGGTATAAACCTTATATGAAAATAATTAATAACCTCTTTGTGGATAAAGTATATAAAGAAGCCCTAAAGACTTAAGCCCTTTTTAACGACTTTAATATATTTATTAACTAACTCTAGACGGAGTTTAAAGAACTAAATACCTTAAGGCAGGCTAAGTAACACCTTATAGCCTTAAAATAAACGTCTTTAATTCTTAAGTTTTCCACACGCTTTAAGTTAAAAGCTGTGAAAATTAAATTTAGCTAAAAAGCCTTAGTAATGTTATTTTAAAGCGGACTGAAGGAGCACGTTACTAGGGACCTTTACTAAGAAGACTGCCTGGACCGTTTTTAGGAGTTAGTTAAGATAGCTATTAAGGTTAATAATTGGTATTATGATCACCATTATTAAAAGAACTTTTAGAAAGAACAAACACCCTATTAGTTAAGTAAACTAAAGAAGGGGAACCAATTAACCGTAATAGGGCATCACCCTGGATTAATAGACATTAATATAGTGAACTGATAAAATCGGCCTAACTGTGATAAGCCTTAACAATAGTAGTAATAGAAGCTACTTAAGGACTTATCCTAAGTATAGTGCTTTAACTGTAGAAAGAAAGGCTATATAGCACAGTAATACCTTTTAAAGTAAGTTAGTTAAAAGCCTGTCCTAAAAGGAGGAAAACACGTTAAGCTTAACTTTAAAGACATTTACGTTAAGATGGTAAGTAATAAAGAAGACTGTACTTAGATAAATAAGTGTGACGTGGGAGATAAGGAGGAAAAAGAAGAGGAGGAACCCTAGGATATAGTATACCTAATCCTTAAAGGCGTCCTAAAAGAGTTAGCTATAAAGGTATAAGTTATTATAAATTAAGTTTAAGGTGGAAACTTAAGGTAGCTAAAGGTGTAGGTTATAGAAGACTAATTTTAGGAAAAAATGTTCCAGTTAGGTATTATAGGCTTTAAAAACCTTATACTGTAAGCTTAAGAATTAAGGAAGTCTAAGAAGGACCTTAACTTAAACCTTATTAAGATAGTAAAAGGAGTTAAAGAACTAGCTCTCTAGGCCACCTAAGTAGTAAAGTAAGCCCTAGAAAGTGAAAGAGAGTAAGTTGAAAGAATTAAGCTGGAAAAGTGAAAGTTCTTCTTAACTATACCCCCTGAAACTTTTAAATACTTTAAGCACACTAAGTAGGTTAATACCCTCACCTTCTTAAAAGAAGGACAGCTTAGATAACTACCTTACATTAAGGCTGGTGTGCTTTAGACTGGTACTTTAAAGGTCCCTTAAGGAGATAAAAAATAAGTATATTAGTAAAGGATTAAAGAACTGAAGGAAAAATATCAAGAGCTAATAAATAAAGTGGAGGACTTGCGAGTTAAAGGCCTTACTGTGACGTTTAAGGATAAAGTAGTAGAAATTAAGTTACAGCTTTAAAATAGAGTTTACTTTACTAATTAACTTAAACATTAATTTATTAAGGAGGATTATTTTATGGAAGAATAAGCTGGTTTACTGTTACTTAAGTTTTAAGAGGAGGTTTAAGAGAAGTAACGTATATAGAAGTAGGTGGAAAAAGAAAAGAAATAAAGTATTACTTCCCTTATTCTGTATTTTATAACTATAACACTTATAGTCTACGTTAATCACCTTAATTATAAAGACGTATTATAGATTAACTGTGTATATGATAACTGTACTTTTAACTGGCATAATGGGCTTAAGGTCCTTTACGACCACTTTCTTAGCACACGAAGATAAGACTACGTTATTATACAGGTAGAGATAGAGGTAATATATTATTAAGTCTCTTATACCCTAATAAAAGAGTTTAGTGATAATAATAAGTGGAAGGTTACTGTAATTAACTAAACCCTTACTACCTGCTAATAAGGAGAGTTATTTAGTAACTGCTTAGTTATAACTTATTCTGTTCACCTTAACGGGAAAGTTAAAGAATAATAAAAGTAAGTGGATTATGAATAGATTTAAGAGTAAGAGGACTTTATTATAATTTAGTTTTACAGAGTGTATTATTAACTTATTAAAGATTTCCAGAATATTAAACTATTTAAAGTTAACTAGACGTTAAAGTGTGAAAACCTAAAAAAGGTTAACTGTGACGACCCTGCAGGCTGTCACTTGGACCGGAGCGGCCCGACGAATCCCCCGCATAAGGAACAGTGCAGGAGGACAGTACGTACAGTACTGCGCACTGGGCTAGGGGTGTAAAGACCCGAAGCCCTTACGACTAACTAGCGGTTACTCAGTCTTGGCAGGAGTGCTTACTTACTGAGCATTTAAGAAACCTCTAAGTAAGGAGTGCTTAGTAGCAGGTTGCTCAGTTCCTCACTAAGCAACAGGCTACTGAGCAAGGTATAAAGTACCTTTAGCTAGTTAGTATAGATAGCTATAGTTATGCCTATAATTACTATAAGGGACTCTAATTCCTCACGCTAATATTTAATTATTTATTTGTGTCTTACTGTTTAGACTTACCTCTATGTATTATAGTGATAGTGACTTACAGTGATATTAAACCCCCCCGTCTAAGAGTGTTAGCTTAATAAGCTGTCTTTAGAACGCCTTTTACTTATTGGTGTCTTATTATATGTTCTGTCTTAACCTGTACTAGTCTTTTTAAGGCCTGTATTGGGTGTAAGTTATAATATAATATTAACGTTTTAGTTTTGAACGTTATTTGTTAAATTCCTAGACATTACTTCTCTTTTATTAATATGTCGATTTTAAGAAAAGGTAAGGAGATCGAGGAGACGTAAGTTTAGCCTTAGCTCCTTATTATTGATAAGTTAGCTATACGTTTTGAAAACTTAAACTTTAATTAATAAAGATTAGTTAAGGAACTTAACGAAACTTTCTTAGGAGATATTAAAAGCTGTATTGGTTTTATTAAGAAACTTTAAGCTTAACTTAACACTGTTAAGCTAAAGAATAACGACTTTAAAGGCTTATAAAAAAAATAAGTAAAGCTTCCTTTACTGTTATACTTTAAAGGAAACTTTATATAATTAAAGTCCTAGATAACTTAACTTTAGAGTTATATTACTTATTATAATAAATAGTTTTTTAAAGAAGAAGGAAAGGTTAAGTTTACTAAAGCCTTATTAAATAGAGTAACTGCTTATTAGTATAAACCTTATATGAAGATAATTAACGACCTTTTTATAAATAGAGTACGTAAAGAGGCCTTTAAGACTTAAGCTTTATTTGACGACTTTAACGTTTTTATTAACTAACTTTAGATTAAGTTTAGAGAATTAAATGCTTTTAGGTAGGTTAAGTAACGCCTTATAACCTTAAAGCAGATATCTTTAATCCTTAATTTCTCTACACGCTTTAAACTAAAAGCAGTAAAGACTAAGCTTAGCTAAAAAGCCCTGGTAATGCTGTTCTGGAGCGGCTTAAAGGAGTACGTTACTAGAGACCTTTACTAAAAAGATTAACTAGATTACCTTTAAGAACTAGTTAAGATAGTTATTAAAGCTAATAACTAGTATTATAATTACTATTACTGAAAGAACTTTTAGAAAGAACGGACCCTTTACTAGCTTAAAAAGGGAAATTAATTAACTGTAATAAGTTATTACCCTGGACTAATGGATATTAGTATAGTAAACTGTCAGAATTAACTTAACTGCGATAAACCTTAATAATAATAGCAGTAGAAGTAGTTTAAAGACCTATCTTAAGTTTAATGCTTTAACTGTGGTAAGAAAGGTTATATAGTGTAGTAATACTTATTGTTAAAATAAGTTAGTTAAAAGCTGGTTTTAAAAGGAAAGAAGTACATTAGGTTTAACTTAAAAGACGTTTATATTAGGATAGTAAGTAACGAGGAAGACTGCGTTTAGATAAATAAGTACAAATTAAAAGATAAGGAAAAGAAGAAAGAAGAACCTTAAGATATAATGTACTTAGTCCTTAAGGGTATCTTAGAAGAGTTAACTATAGAGGTATAGGTTGTTATAGACTGACTCTTAAGTGGAAACTTAGAACTATTAAAGGTATAGGTTATAGAAGACTGATTTTAGGAAAAGATGTTTTAGTTAGCTATAGTAAGCTTTAAAAAACTTACTTTGTAAGCTTAAGAATTAAGGAAGTCTAAGAAGGACCTTAACTTAAACCTTATTAAGATGGTAAAGGGAGTTAAAAAACTAGCTCTTTAGGTTACCTAAGCGGTAAAATAAGCTTTAGAAGGTGAAAAAGAATAAACTGAGAGAATTAAATTAAAGAAACGAAAGTTCTTCTTAATAGTACTTTTTAAGACTTTTAAGTACTTTAAGTACGCTAAGTGGATCAGCACCTTTACCTCTTTAGAGGAAGGACAGCTTAGATAGCTACCCTATATTAAAGTTAGTGTACTTTAAACTGGTACTTTAAAGGTCTTTTAAGAAGGTATAAAGTAAGTATATTAACGGAGGGTTTAGGAGCTGAAGGAGAAATATTAAGAGTTAGTAGATAAAGTGGAGGACTTATAAGTTAAGGGTCTTACTGTAACGTTTAAGGATAAAGTAGTGGAAATTAGGTTGTAACTCTGTAATAGAGTTTGCTTTATTAATTAACTTGAATATTAACTTATTAAAGAAGACTACTTTGTGGAAGAATAAGCTAGGTTATTACTACCTGAGTTTTAGGAAGAGGTTTAGGAGAAATAATGTATATAAAGGTAAGTAGAAGAAGAAATAAAATAAAGTGCTACTCCTCCCGTTCTATACTTTATAATTACAGTACTTATAGTTAATATCAATTACCTTAGCTATAAGGATATATTATAAATTAATTATATATATAATAATTATACTTTTAACTGATATTATAGACTTAAGGCCCTTTATAACTACTTCTTAAGTGTATAGAGACAGGATTACACTGTTATAAGGGTAGAGTTAGAACTAGCTTATTACTAAGTCTCCTATTCCCTAACGAGAGAATCTAATAATAAGTGAAAAGTTACTGTGGTTAATTAAGCCCCTATTACATATTAGTAAGGAGGGGTACTTAATAACTGCTTAGTTATAACGTGCTTATTATACCTTAATAGGAAAGTTAGAGAATAGCAGAAGTGGGAAAATTATTAACGGATCTAAGAGTAAAGGGATATTGCTGCGATCTAAGCCTGTAGAGCGTATTATCGACTTATTAAGGACTTTAGGAATATTATACTGTTTGAAGTTGATTAGACGCTAAGGTGTGAAAACTTAAGAAAAGTTAATTACTAGGTTTACTAAAGCTGCCTATTTTTCTAAAAGGAATTGGGAAAAGGCTGTAGGCCTTCTAGAAGGGCTGGAAACTAATAGTTCGCTAGTTAGTAAAAACCTTAAGAAGAAAGAGAGGCACTTAAAGGTTAAGCTGTATAAGACCTTAAGGATAGATAATTACTATAACTTAGATATTAAAGAAATATAAGTATTACTCTGTTAGTATTAATATAATAGATAGAAAAGGGAGGCCGTTTAGGGTAAAAGCAGTGATTAATAGTGGGAGTACTTTTAACCTAATACACCCTTTACTAGTTAACTGAAGGAAACTCCCTAATAAAGAGTATAAAGAGGCTATTCCTATTTAAAATGGAGAAGGAGGCTTATACTAGTATAATAACGGTAAAGTTACTTACTATTTATTACTCTTAATTAAAGTGGATAGGGATAAACAATAAGTGGACTTTAACGTTACATTAGTAGTAGGATATAATATGATCTTAAGTTTACCTTAACTGGAAAAGTATAATCCTGTAATTAATTAAAGGAGTAGTTACCTTGCCTTTAGTAAGTCCCTTAGCTGTAATTACCGTTTAGAGAAAGTTAAAAGGGTACTGAACTGCTTTAAAGTTACACGAAGCACTTAGAAGCACGTTAAACTCTTAGAACTAAATACGGTTTAAGTTAGGTTTATAAAGACAGTTAAAAGACTAAAAGGTTTATTACATTACTTAAATAATAATTTAAAAGGTAGAAAGAAGTAAGAAGTTAATTTACAGATAAGTGAAAAAGTTAACTTGTCTAAAGTATTTATTAAGTATAGGAAGTTTACCCTGTTTTGAAAAAAGATACTGTAATTATTAGATTACAGATTATAAGATTACGAAATTAAGTTAAAGCTAGAAGTAAAGCTTTACAGCTTTTAACCTTACTACCTAAACCCCTAACAGGTTAAAGCCTTAAGGGAGTATATTAATAAGAATTTAAGGAATAGGTTTATCGTAAAATCTTAGTTATTAATAGGATACTTAGTGCTGTTTATCTTACGGAAGGGAGATAGTAAGCTACGTATAGTTATTAATTATTAAACGTTAAATAAAGATACGATTAAGAATCGCTACTTATTACTACTTATTACAGAAATGTAAGAACAGATTACTAAAGTAAATTAGTTCTTTAGCCTTAATTTCCCTATAGGATTTAACTACGTTAGAGTAAAGAAGGAGGATAAGTATAAAACAGCCTTTCAGACTTGTAACGGGTATTACTAATACCGTGTTATGCTAATAGGATTAATAAACACCCCTGTAACCTTCTAAAGCCTTATCGATAGTGTTCTCTGCCCTTTCCTTAATAAGTTTGTCTTTATATATTTAAATAACGTTCTAATCTATTCCGAAACTTTAGAAGAATACCGAAAACATATACGATAGGTTTTAACAGCTCTTAAGAAGGCAAAGCTAACAGTAAACTTAGAGAAGAGCCACTTCCACGTTTAGGAACTGAACTATTTAGGGTTTAAGGTAACTTTTAAAAAGCTCGAAATGTAATTAGAGAAGATAAAGGTAATTAGGGATTAGCTTACTTTGAAAAACTAGAAAGAGTTATAAGCTTTTATTAGCTTTACGAACTTCTATTATTATTTTATTAAATACTTTGTAAAAATTGTAAGATTACTTTATAAACTTACAGGTAAAGGAAAGTTATTTAAGTAAATTAATAGATAGTAGAAGGCGTTTAAGGACTTTAAACACACTTTTGTTATAACGTTAGTTTTAACCCTTCCCGATTTCTTAAAGCCCTTTTAAGTTAAGATAGACTTTTTAAAGTTTGCAATTAGTAGAGAACTTAGTTAAGTCTAAGATAATAGGAAACGCTACTTAATTACCTTCTTATTAAAAGGAATCTACAGCTTAGCCCTGTAATATCTAATCCACAATAAAGAACTGATAGTGATTATTTAGTGTTTTGCAGAATAAGTGCTGTATTTAAGCGGTACAGAAGAACTAGTTCAGGTCTTTTCAGATTATAATAATTTCCAGTACTTTTTAATAAAGGAACTTAGCTTACAGTAAGTATAATAAGTAGAGTTGATAGCCTTATTCCATTTCCAGATTTACTACGTTAAAGGAAAAGATAATAAGTAAGTTAATGCTCTTAGTTAGAGACAGGACTATAAGGATATTAATCTAGTTTTAATCCCTGTTATTATATTTAATAAAGTTAAAAATAGTATATTAAAGCACACGCTGTAAATATTAAATAATTAAATACTGGAATAAATTATTAATATTTATATAAATTTATAGATAAAGTATAATATTTATTAGTAATAATAGGACTTTTAAGTAAAAAGGTTAATGGAAGGAACCTGTAAATATAAATATCTTTTAAAAGACTTCTTAAGGTACGTATAAGATTATTAGAAGGAGTACCTAACGTATCTAAATTACGACGAAACTAGTTATTAGCTAGAATAGCTGTTAGAAAGTGTAGATAACGCACTTAAACTAGGAGTAAAGCTTTAGTATTAAGAGAAACTATATATTTATAACTTAAATAAATAGAAGGAGTACGTTTAGTAAGTTTATAAGTCTTAGTTTAAAGGATATATAAGCCGGGCTAAGACTTTTACACAGGTTTAACAAACATACGCCTTCTTAAGAATAAAGAAGCTAGTTAAGGAAGTAGTTAATAACTATAATATCTGTTATAAGAAGTAGAATTAACGTTATAAACCTTATAGACTTCTTGAACTACTCCCTATACTACAGGTATTATAAAGTTTAATCTTACTTAACTTTATTATTAGGATCTTAAAGTTTAGGGACCTTATTACAGGAGTTACTTATAACTAAATCCTTATAATAGTTAACAGATTAATAAAATAAGTTTACTTTTTACTAACCTTAAAGGATATAATAGTGGAGTAACTTACTTATATCTTTGAGAAAGAGGTAATTTTACAACACCTTTAGTTAAATAATATCGTTACAGATTAAGATAAGCTAATCGTGTTAAAGTTTTAGTAAAGATTAATATAAAGAATAAGTGTAAAGAGTAAACTTTTAATAGCATTTTACTTACAGACAGATAGTTAAATAAAGTAAGTTAATTAAATACTTATAACGTATCTTTAAGTGTACGTTAATTTCGAATAAAATAATTAGCTTAAGCTATTATTAACAGTATAGATAACTTATAATATAATGTTAGTTAAGTTAATAAGTATATTACCGTTCTTTGCTAATTACAGTAAGGAGCTTAAGCTCTGTTAAGGCCTGCCTATTAGTACCTCTTAAGCTACAGTCCACGTAAACCGAATGTAAGAACTGTATAACCACTTACAAGCCGAATTTAAGTTTATACGTAAACGAATAAAGAAGTTTACCGACAAATACTAAATTAAGTAACTAATGCTTAAGAAAGGACTTTACTATAATAGTAAACGAGTTAAGGGATTAACTCTTTAGGAAGGGGATTACGTTTACCTTTTTTCGCGAAACCTGCATTTGAAACGATTTAGTAAAAAGCTTAACTTTAAAAGGTACGGACCGTTTTAAGTTAAGAAAAAGGTCGTTATTTTTAATTATAAACTAAACTTACCTATTAGCATAAAAGTATAAATTAAAGTTTTTCACGTCTTACTTTTAAAACCTACCTTAAAGGGAGTTCCTTTAGAAAAGAAGATTAAGATTAACACTGATAAAGATAAGTATAATATTAAGGAAGTTATAGATTTAAAGAAAGGAAAGAATACGTTTAAATATCTTATTAAATAATTAAATTACAGCTTTAAAAGTAACTTATAAAAGCTAGTTAAAAATCTTAAGTACTTAAACTTAATTACGGAGTTCTACTGGAAAAATCTAAACTGATTAAAACTAACGATAAGAATTAAAAATAAGATAAGATTTAACATTTAAATTACTATATTGAAAAGTAAAACTACCGTAAGATTTAAAGCTTAAAAAGCAGTAGGAAACTCCTTAGTAAGTATAAGAAGATATTTATCAGAACCTTTAATTAAGGTTATAAGGACCTTAGACCTAATAAGGAGGTTAGGCTTCTAGAGCCTTTAAAGCTCCACTAATACCGTTAAAAAGAAAGTTAGTAAAAGAAATAAATACGTTATTGCTACTTTATAGAACTGTAAGAGGAAAGAAGTTATAAACTAAGTTAAGAAAAGGTTATTAGCTGAGGCGATCCCTTAGAAAAAGAACTGGCAGGTATTCTTATTAGAAAGCCTCCTTAGTTAAAGGACTTGTTAGCCTTAGGAGGAGTAGCTAGATAAGCCTCCTCCTGTTTTTAGAAACGAAGGATCTCTACCTCTTAACTAAATGTAGAAAAAGCTTACTTCTCTATACGATAATATTAAGTTTTAATCTATTTAAGTTAAGTAGCAGTTTTATAAAGCTTTTAGGTTTTCAACTCTAAGTTCCGTATAGTAGCGTTATACTTTGTATTGAGATAGCGCTTTTTAGAAAGGAGCCGTTAGAAGAAAACGTTACTATAACTAAATACGTTACACGAAGATAAAGCTCTTATTAATAAACATTTAAAGTAACTGTCCGATTATACTATAATAAGATAAGAAAGTAATTTTAAAGAATAATAACTATAAGGTAATATTTACGATTTAAAAGTTAAAGTAAAATCCGTAAAGTTACGATAATAAGAGATATTATTTTTCGAAATACGTTTTTACATATAGTTAATAAGTATAGTTACGTTAAGAAAGAAGGAACGCTCTTATTAAAGTTCTTTATAGAAAAAGAACGTTAAAGAGGGGGAATTGTGTGACAACCTTACAGGCTATCACTTAGACTGGAGCAGCCTAACGAATCCCCCGTATAAGAAACAGTATAGGAGGACAGTACGCACAGTACTACGTATTAAGCTAAGGGTGTAAAAACTTAAAGCCCTTACGACTAATTAGTAGTTACTTAGTCTTAACAGGAGTGCTTACCTACTGAGCATCTGAGAAACCTTTAAGTAAGGAGTACTTAGTAACAGGTTACTCAGTTCCTCACTAAGTAATAGGCTATTAAGTAAGGTATAAGGTACCTCTGGCTAGTTAATATAGATAGTTATAGTTATGCCTATAACTACTGTAAGGGACTTTGGTTCCTTATGCTAATATTTAATTATTCATTTGTATCTTACTGTTTAGACTTACCTCTGTGTATTATAGTGACAGCGACTTATAGTGACATTGAACCCCCCCGTTTAGGAGTGCTAGCTTAATAAGCCGTCTTCGGAACGCCCCTTACCTGTTAGCGTCCTGCTATACGTTCTGTCTTAACCTGTGCTAGTCCTCTCGAGGCCTGTGTCGGGTGCAGGTCGTAATATTAACTGCTAGGTTTATTAGAGTTATTTATTTTTTTAAAAGGAACTGGGAAAAGGTTACAGGCCCTTTAGAAAGGCTAGAAACTAGTAGTTTATTAGCTAGTAAAAACCCTAAGAAAGAGGAGAGGTATTTAAAGGTTAAGCTAGATAAGACTTTAAAGACAGATAGTTATTATAACTTAGATGTTAAAGGAGCGTAAGTATTACTTTATTAATATTAATTTAATAAATAGAAAAGGGAAGCCGTTTAAAGTAAAAGTAGTAATTAATAATGGGAGTGCTTTTAACCTAATATACCCCTTACTAGTTAACTGAAGGAAACTCCCTAATAGAGAGTATAAGGAGGTTATTACCATTTAAAACAGAGAAGGAAGCCTATATTAGTATAATAATAGCAGAGTTACCTATTACTTACCACTTATGATTAAAGTGGACAGGGATAAATAATAAGTGGATTTTAACGTTACATTAGTAATAAGGTATAATATAATTTTAAGTTTACCTTAGTTAGAAAAGTATAACCCTGTGATTAATTAGAGGAGTAGCCACCTTACCTTTAGTAAGTCCCCTAGTTATAATCACTATTTAAAGAAAGTTAAAAAAGCACTAAACCACTTTAAAGATACATAAAGCATTTAGAAACACACTAAACCCTTAGAATTAAGTATAGTTTAGGTTAGGTTTACTAAGACAGTTAAAAGGTTAAAAAGTCTACTATATTGCCTAAATGATAATTTGAAAAGTAGAAAAAAGTAAAAGCTAATTTACAGATAAGTAAAGAAGTTAACTTATCTAAGGTATCTGTAGAGTATAGGAAGTTTACCTTATTTTAAAAAAAGATACTATAACTGTTAAAATACAGACTGTAAGACTATAAAATTAAGCTAAAGCCAGGAGTAAAGCTTTATAACTTCCAACCTTACTATTTAAACCCCTAGCAGGCTAAAGCCTTAAGGAAGTACGTTAATAAAAATTTAAAAAATAGATTTATTATAAAGTTCCAGTCCTTAATAAGGTACCTAATGCTGTTTGTCTTAAGAAAAGGAGATAGTAAGTTACGTATAGTTATTAATTACTAAATGTTAAATAAGGATATAATTAAGAACTGTTACCTATTACCACTTATTATAAAGATGTAAGAATAAATTATTAAAGTAAACTGGTTCTTTAATCTTAATTTCCCTATAAGATTTAACTATATTAAAGTAAAGGAAGAGGATAAGTATAAGATAGCTTTCTAGACTTATAACAGGTATTATTAATATTATGTTATACCAATAGGATTAATAAACGCCTGTGACGACCCTGTAGGCCGTCACTTGGGCCGGGGCGGCCCGACGAATCCCCCGCAGAAGAAACAGTGTGGGAAGACGGTGCACACCGTCTGGGCGCACTGGGCCAGGGGTGCAAAGACCCAAAGCCCCTACAACTAATGAGGTGCTGCTCGCAGCATACCGAGTGCTCGTATCGTAAGCAGGAGAAACCTCACAAGCAGAACGCTCGTGCGGTGCCAGGTGCTCGCACAATAAGCACTTACAACACTATAAGCAAGGTATAAAGTACCTTTTAATTAGTTAGTATAGATAATTATAGTTATGCCCATAATTACTATAAGGGACTCTAGTTCCTTACACTAATATTTAATTATTTATTTATATCTTACTATTCAGACTTACCTTTATGTATTATAATAATAACAACCTATAGTAACATTAAACCCCCTATTTAAAAGTGTTAGCTTAATAAGCTATCTTCGGAACGCCTCTTACCTGTTAACGTCTTACTATATATTTTATCTTAACTTACACCAGTCCTCTTAAAGCTTATATCAGGTGTAGGTTATAATATAATATTAACGTTATAATTTTAAACGCTGTTTATTAAATTCCTAGATATAACTTCCCTCCTATTATTAATATATTAACTTCCAGAAAAGGTAAAAAGCCTAAGGGAGTGTAAACTTAGCCTTGACCTTTTACAGTTAATAAGTTAGCTATATAACTTAAAGAGTTAAACCTTAACTAGCAGGGGCTAATTAAGGAGCTTAATAAAACCTTCCTTAGAGATATTAAAAGCCATATCAGTCTTATTAAAAAACTCTAAGCTTAACTTAACGTTATTAAGCTGGAAAATAATAACCTTAAAGGCTTATAGAAGAAGCGAGTAAAGCTCCCCTTACCGTCACGCTTTAAAGGAGACTTTACACAGTTAAAGTCCTGGATAGCCTAGTTTTAAAGTTATATCACCTATTATAATAAACAGTTTTTAAAGAAGAAGGAAAGGTTAGGTTCACTAAAGCCTTACTAGACGGAGTAACCACTCACTAATATAAACCTTATATAAAGATAATTAACAACCTCTTTATAAATAAAGTATAAAAGGAAACCCTTGAGATTTAAACCCTTTTTAACAATTTTAACGTCTTTATTAACTAACTTTAAAACAATTTTTAAAAGCTAGATGCCTTAAGACAGGTTAAGTAATACCTTATAACTTTAAGGCAGACGTCCTCAGTCCTTAAGTTCTTTACACGCTTTAAGTTAAAAGTTATAAAAACTAAACTCGGTTAAGAAGCTTTAATAATGTTATTTTAAAGCGGTCTGAAAGAACACGTTATTAGAGACCTTTATTAGGAAGACCGTCTGGATTATCTTTAGGAGCTAATTAAGATAGTTATTAAGGTTAATAACTAGTATTACAATTACTATTATTATAAGAACTCTTAAAAGGAATAAACTCCCTATTAGCTAAACAAACTTAAGAAGGGGAACCAGTTAACCATAACAGGTTACCACCCTAGGTTAATGGATATTAGTATAGTAAACTGTTAGAATTAACCTAACTGTAATAAACCTTAATAATAACAGTAGTAAAAGTAACTTAAAAACTTATTATAAGTCTAATACTTTAACTGTGATAAGAAAGGATATATAACACAGTAATACCTGTCACTAAAGTAAGTCGGTTAAAAACCCGTTTTAGAAGGAGGAAAGCATGTTAAGTTTAACTTAGGAGACGTTTATATTAAGATAATAAGTAACGAAGAAGATTATACCTAAATAAATAAGTGTAATATAAGAGATAAGGAAGAAAAGGAGGAAGAACCCTAGGATATAATATACCTAGTCCTTAAAGGTGTCTTAGAAAAGTTAGCTATAAAGGTGTAGGTTATTATAAACTAACTTTAAAGTAGAAACTTAAAACCATTAAAGGTGCAGGTTATAAAAGATTAACTTTAAGAAGAGATGTTCTAGTTAGTTATTACAGGTTTTAAAAACCTTACTTTATAAACCCAGGAACTAAAGAAGTCTAAAAAGGACCCTAACTTAAACCTTACTAAGATAGTAAAAGGAGTTGAAAAATTAGCCCTTTAGGCCACCTAAGCGGTAAAATAAGCCTTAAAAGGTGAAAAAAAGCAAGCAGAAAAAGTTAAGTTAAAAAAACGAAAGTTCTTCTTAACTATACCCCTTAAGACTCTTAAATACTTTAAATATACTAAGTGGATTAACATCCTTACCTTCTTAGAAAAAGGACAGCTTAGATAACTGCCTTATATTAAAGCCAGTGTGCCTTAGACCAGTACCCTAAGGGTCCCTTAAGAAGGTATAAAGTAAACACACTAACGGAGAATTTAGGAATTAAAGGAAAGATATTAAAAGCTAGTAAATAAAATAAAAGACCTATAAGTTAAAGGCCTTATTATAACATTTAAGGATAGAGTAGTGGAGATTGGGTTATAACTTTATAATAGAGTTTACTTTACTAATTAGCTTAAATATTAACTTATTAAGGAAGACCACTTTATAGAAGAATAAGTTAAGTTACTGTTATTTAAGTTTTAAGAAGAGGTTTAAGAGGAATAATAAACCTAAAGGTAAGTGGAAGAAGAGAAGAAACAGGGTGCTACTTTACCTGTTTTATACTTTATAACCGTAACACCTGCAGTTAATATTAACTATTCTAATTACAGGGATATACTGTGGATTAACTATATATACAATAACTACACCTTTAACTGGTATAGTGGATTTAAAGCCCTTTATAACCACTTCCCTAACATATAAAAACGGGATTATACTGTTATAAGGATAAAGTTAAAGCCGGCCTATTACTAAGTCTTTTACTCCTTAATAAGAAAGTCTAGTAATAAGAGGAAGGTTACTATAGTTAACTAAACCCCTGTTATATACTAGCGAGAAGGGGTACTTAATAACTGCTTAGCTGTAACGTGCTTATTACACCTTAAAGGAAAAGCTAAGGAGTGGTAAAAGTAAGAGGACTATTAACAGATCTAAGAGTAAAGAGATATTATTACGATCTAGTCTTATAAAGTGTATTATTAACTTATTAAAGATTTTAGAAATATTAAACTGTTTAAAGTTAATTAAACGTTAAGGTGTGAAAACTTAAGAAAGGTAATTACTAAGTTTATTAAAGCTGCTTATTTTTCCATAAGGAATTGGGAAAAGGCTGTAAGCCTTTTAGAAAGGCTGGAAACTAATAATTTATTAATTAGTAAAAACCTTAAGAAGAAGGAGAGGTATTTAAAGGTTAAGTTAGATAAGACTTTAAGGATAAATAGTTATTATAACTTAGATATTAAAGGAGTATAAGTATTATTTTATTAGTGTTAACTTAACAGATAGAAGAGGGAAGCTGTTTAGGGTAAGAGTAATAATTAATAGTGGAAGTGCTTCTAACCTGGTGCACCCCTTACTAATTAATTAAAGGAAACTCCCTAATTAAGAATATAAAGAGGCTATTCCTATCTAGAATAGAGAAGGAGGCCTATATTAGTACAATAACGGTAAAGTTACTTATTACTTACCACTCCTAATTAAAGTGGATGAGGATAAATAATAAATAGACTTTAACATTATATTAATTACAGGATATAATATAATCTTAAGCCTACCCTGGCTGGAAAAGTATAACTTTATAATTAACTGGAGGAGTGGCTATCTTACTTTTAATAAGTCCCTTAATAGTGATTACCGTTTAGAAGGAGTTAAGAACGCACTGAACCGTTTTAAAGACGCATAAAGCACTTAAAAGCATATTAAACTTTTAGAATTAAGTACAGTTTAGGTTAGGTTTATTAAGATGGTTAAAGGATTAAAAGGTCTACTGTATTACTTAAATGATAATTTAAAAGGTAAAAAGAAGTAAGAAGTTAACTTATTTAAGGTACCTGTAGAATATAGGAAGTTTACCCTGTTTTAAAAAAAGATACTGTAATTATTAGATTATAAACTGTGGGATTATAAAATTAAATTAAAACTGGGAGTAAAACTCTGTAATTTCCAGCCTTATTACCTAAACCCTTAATAAGCCGAAACCTTAAAGGAGTATGTTAATAAGAATTTGAAGAACGGATTTATTATAAAGTCTTAATCCCCAGTAGGATACCTAGTGCTGTTTATCTTAAGGAAGGGAGATAATAAACTGTGTATAGTTGTTAATTACTAAACGTTAAATGAAAATATAATTAAAAATCGCTACTTATTACCACTTATTATGGAAATGTAAAAACGGATTATTAAGGTAAATTAGTTCTTTAGCCTTAATTTCCCTATAGGGGTTAATTACGTTAGAGTAAAGGAAGAGGATAAGTATAAAACAGCCTTCCAGACCCGTAATGGATATTACTAATACTATGTTATGCTAATAGAGTTAATAAACGCCTTTACGACTTTTTAAGGCCTTATTAATAATATTCTTAATTTATTATCTTCGACAAAAAGGCTGAATTCATACGCTATAAAACCCTAAAAACTGTTTGGACAACGGATTTGGAATCAGCGACCTAAACTGCCTTGCATAGTAATGGCGCACCGATCGCGCACCGAAGGCGCGGCTGGCGATGGCACTGAACCCTCTTTTAAAGGCGAAAACGTCTATCCGAACCAACGAGGAAATTTTTAACAGAAAAGTAGGTTAAGTAAGCTACAGCGCTCGCAGCACACTTACAGACCGATCGCAAAGGGGAAGCAAAAGAATAACTAGGAGGAAAATCTTTATAAAAACTTTTAAGACGCTGTGACAGGTAGGGGAGCTGAAGAGTATACGTTTAAAGCGATCCTTAAAGCTATAAAGGCCTATTTTAAAGCTGTTTTTAAGACAGAGCAGATATACGAACACGTCGTAAGCACCCTGAAAATACCTGTTAATCTAACCATTATTATTAATAACACTACTAATATAAGTATCTAAAAGATCCTTAAAAAAGTAACGAAAATCGAAGAAGTGGTTAATTAAAAGACCAAACCTAATAAAGCCCACACCTATATAAGAGCGCTCTAATTAAGAAATATAACTACCTTAACTCTAAACGTAACCCGCATATACTATATACTTAAGAAGGCCTTTAAGGAGCTTATAATTACAAACATAAACCTAAAGAATAATACCTTTATAAAGATTATATAAAAGGTTAACTAAAACATTAAGAAGATAGGTGTAATAATGGTAAAGCTCCTTTAACAGTTTAGTAACGTAATAATTACGTTTAAAGAAGATAAATAAAAATAATATAATAACTTTAATAATAAAAGCTAAGTACATTAAGCTTTAGGAGAGGGAGCGGTCCTTAAGCGACGTACTTATACAGTGTTAGTAAAGGAATTATATATTAAACTTATTAATAGTTATAACTTTATAATAGATAAAAGCCAGATAATAAAAGACCTTAACGCTTATAATAATATACAGATTAGTAAGATTAACTATAAGTAAGGCCGTAAATAACTTAACAGCGAACTAAACCCTATTATACAGCTTATTATTAAAATATATAACCTAGAAGACGTTATCAGCCTAATTAAGAAGGGTATAATTATAAAGTATAAGCACTTCCCCTATAAGTGTTATAAAGGTGAAGTGAAAATGACTTAGTACTTTAACTGTAGTAAATAAGGATATAAAGTAAAGTTTTATAAGGAGACACTATATTACTTATTATATATAAGAGTACTATATATAAACAGTATAAAAGTTAGTAAATAAGAAGTAACCTACTTAATAAAACTGAAGCTAAAATAATATAAGCTAATATGTGTTAACTGTAACAGTAACTACCCAGCTTTCTATAAAGATTATTATGTAGCGAAGAAGCACTGTAAGTATATTAAAGCGATTTTCCTTAATAAAGCTATAACGTACGAAAAACTATATAAGGAAAGGAATAAGTAAAACCTAAACTTCACCCTTATCACTAAGTGTAAGTGTATTATAACTAACCAGTTTACAGTCACATAAGGATACGGAAACTAAGTAGCTAATAAAAGAAGATAAATCTTATAAATTAAGGTAAGGAGACTTAATCTCCTAAAGAAAGCAGGAATACTTAACAGTAATAACATTACGTAATATATAAAGTTATTAAGCCTTAGCGGCACCTTAGAGACTACATTAACCTTACTTAAATAACGGCCTGTAAGAGCCTTAGTAGGATTAATAATAACTATTAATAAAGTTTAATAACCTTTATAACTAGCTATATTACTATTTACAGGCAGCCCCTTATAAAACAGTTAATAAAGTTAAAAATACTGTATTAGAATATTAATAATAAGGACGTGAGACTTAATAAGGCGCTGGAAACACAGAGCGATTATAACCTAATAGCGATATAAGAACCACTTTAGAGTTAATTTACTAGCACTTTAAAATGTAGAAAAGAAGGGAAATTTAACATAATTTATTATAATAGGAGGGTAACGTTATACGTTAGTAAACGGCTTATTAATATAATGTGGATTATAAACTCTAGCCTAAACTAAGTGTTAGTAACGTTCAGCTATAAAGAGGAAGTTATTACAGTCTACTTAATCTATATATTAAGTAAGAAACTAGATAATTAAGTTATCCTCTTAACTGAAATTAGGGTGAAAGCGCCTTAAGGGAAAGTAGTTATAATAAGTAACTTTAACGTATATAACCCAGTATAAGATAAGAAAGGACGTAGGAGCCCTAAGGCTAAACTATTAGTAAAACTAGTGGAAGATTAGGACTTAACATTAAGGACCCCTTTTAGGGAACTAATATAACTTAGATATAGAAATGGAGAAAGAGACAGTATAATAAACTATATATAGGTGTCTTACACGCTAAGTGTTAACTACTTAAGTGTAAAGAGTATAATTAAGTCGGACTATATATTATAAGCAGTTAAGATTAACGACATATTAGTAAAATAAAAAAAAGGAGAGGAAGGTTACAGTTATAAAATAATAAATACTGTAATAACTGTAATAATAGTAAAACACCTTATAATACCAGCTAGTATAAATAATATCTATAAATTAGAAGAAGCTTTTAAAGTACTGTTAGAGGAGCTCTTATATATTATAAACGCTATAATACCCAGAAGGAAACTAAATATAAGGATTATAACGTTATAGTAGGATAACGAAATAAAAAAAGCTGTGAAAGACGTAAGGAGAGTGGAAAGGATATAAAGAACATAACACTCTTATACTGTAAAGAAGGAGTTAAGGAAAGCTAAGAGATATAAAGATAAGGTGATTAATAAGGTGTAAATAAAGTGTTAATAAAGCTCCTTTAATAAGATAATAACTAATAAAGACTTAAAAGAAATATAGAATATTAAATGTTAAGTTAGATTATATAGTTACTAACCTCTTAAACCATTAGTTATTCTAGTACTGTAAGTTACGAAAGATACTACACCTAATAAACCTTAAATAGCTATTACCTACGTTAAGAAGATAAGAGAACTTAGTGAATACTTCTTCCTTATACTAAAAGTAGACCTTTTAAAACTTAAAAACCTTAACTGGAGAGTAAGCTCCTTCTTAGAGATTATATTAATGGACTGGAAAGTGAAGGATTTAAACGTGAAAAAGGTTATTTAAAGAGTAGGCGCCTTAAAAGCGCTAAGATTAGACAGGATCTTTAACAGCCTTTTAAAGACCTGTGATAAGGATAGAAAACTGTCGGTTTTTTAATAAAGATTATATAAACGAGCTTTAACCTTAATTATTACCTAGAATATTAATATACTGTATACGTTATAATACTGTTAAAACTAGAGAAATTAATTAATAATAAGAAATATATTAAAGTATACTACCTTATAACTTTATTAAACGTAATAAGGAAGATTGTTAAAGCTATCTTAATAAAGAGGATCTCCACTGTAGTGGAAACAGCCTGTGTACTCCTTAACCTTTAGTTTAGATTTAGAAAGAAAAGAGTGACAGATATAGCTATTTAAGCCATTATTAATAGCGTTTACACAGCATAATTACGTAAAGCCTACGCCTTATTACTATAATTAGACATTACTAAAACGTTTAATAAAGTAGATTAAAACTGGCTGTTTACCACGTTAAGAGACTTAAAGTTTAAAAGAAAGTTTATCCTTTAGTTAATTAACTATATATATAGGAGAATAACCTAATTACTATTTAATAATAAGCTGTTAATGCTGTAAAATATCACCTAAAGGATCCCCTAAGGATCCCCCTTATTAGTAATCCTCTTTATCCTTTTTATTAACACACTATACGAAAAGCTAAAACATATTAAAAGCCTAATTACACTAAGTTTTACAGATAATATAAACCTTTAGGCCTTCGTATACGATATATTAACGTACTGTAAGATCCTTAAAACCATGTATAAAATCTGTAAGGAATAGGTAAAGGAAAAGGGGATAACGTTTAACTTAAAGAAGAGTAAGCTTATTCACTTCTTATAAATAAAGCGCTTATAAACTAAAAAAGTAAAGATTCTAAGAGAAGACCACTTAAGACTAGTGTTAATAGAGTTAACTAGGTTTTTAAAAGTCTAGTTTAATAGAAAGCTTAACTAAAAAGCTTACTAAAAAAGGATTATTAGAAAAATGGAAACTTAAATCCTTATATTAACCTAACTTACAGGGAAAACGTAAGGAGTATAAGCTGTTTACACTTAAGAAATTTACATTAAAGTTATTAAAAATGTCCTTACTTACAGAGTAAATGTATAACACACGTTAATAAAGCTAAGAGGATTAGTAAAAAGGATAGTTAAAAAGCTAGAAACCACTTAAATATAGTACCTATAGATTATACTTAAAATGTATAAGGTAACCTTAGTAAGGAACTTAAAGTTAAAAGCTTAAGTTTTACTACTTAATATTTACCTAAACTAATAAATAGTAAAAGTTAAGTAATAACTTAAACGTATAAGGATTATAAAGCTTTTATATAATATTAATAAGAAGATAGCTAAATAAGTGAAATAAAGATAAAGCGTAACAGTATATACCTTTTTAGTAAATAACAGTTTAACGAAAACTATATAGGTAAAAGAATAGCTAGGGCTTATATTAAGAAAAGTGGAAAACTTGGATTAAGAGAAGTGGATAGACTATGACTTTAATATCTCCACCCTTTATAACTAGAAGGAAAAATAATGAAAAAAGAGGTATAAGGCGTTTACGTACTATAGTTACATTATTACTGTAACGGATATATATAACCTTAATAAAAGTAAGATACTACTTTAACTTTATTAAGAACTTATAAAGGCTTAAAGCTTTATTTTTATATAAGTTAAAACGGAGAAGATTAACCTAAACACTTTCCTTTATTAAAGAAAGGTCCCTAAGGTAATATTACCTTAATACCGGTACAGTATTACCTTAAAAATAGCAATATATATGATTTTAAGGTGTTTAAAGTATAATAATAGCAGTTTATACAGTATTTAGCTTTATAACTGGTAAGACTTAAAAGTAAGGTTATTATACTTAATAAATATAGTAATTATTACTAATTAGATTATAAAAATTAAAAGGCTGGAAGAATATAACTTAGTTAAGATATTTAATAATAACGGGAAAGGTTTAAGTAGACTGTTACTAAACTACACTAACCTTAATAACATATAGGGTATAAAAAAGAAGAAGATATTAAGATATTAACTTAGATTTTAAAGTAATATAGTAAAGACCTAACCTAAAAGATAAAATAGTAAATAATATTAAAGGATAATTATAAAATTAAAGACTTAAACTGTAAATATATTATAAATATACTGTAAATACACTATAAATAACCCTTATATTATTATACACTAACTAAACGTAATTACTACTATTAACTTAAAGACTGTTAAGAGGAGGACGGTTCTAGTCTTAAGTGTTATTAATAGTAACTTATAATAATAGTTAACAGTAAATAAACTGTAGACAGACTGTAACTAATATATATTTACGTCTTAACTAACTTACTATTAAGTAATCTAACCCTTTAAATTAATAAAACCGTTAAGTATAATTAAATAACATTAGATAAAGTTTAAGTACATCTTAAGACGTTAAGCTTAAGTAAGTAAAGTAATATTAACTTATAAGCTACCTGTAAAAGTAGTAGGTAAAGGCACTTAGGCAGCTTAAGCTAACGTTACAGGACTATTATTAAGACTGTTATAAATTATAATAGATAAACTTAAGTTAAAGGGAGTAAGAGGGATACTTTAACTATAACTTAAACGTTTAGTAACTTATTATTTAGTTATCTTAACATTAAGGTAGAGAGACAGTTAGACTTATTAGATTATATTAAACTAATTAATTAGTTATTATACTGTTAATAACTTATATACAACTTAATAAAAGAAATTACTTATATCTTAACAAGTTAGAGTAGTAACTAACTTATAAGACGTATAGATTACCATAATAACGACGTGATACTTTAAGGTATAGGTAAAGCTTAAACCTTAAATAATTTAGTAAATAGTAAATAAAGTGTAAGTAATATAAGAACTTATTATATAAAGATAATTATTATAACTGTTACTACACTTTTAGTAATAAACTAAATTTATAATTAGTTAATAAATACCTTATAAACAGTAAAAGCAGTTACTTACTTTAAATAGGATAGTATTTATAATAGTCTAAAAGGGAGTTTAAATAGGTATAGTTATTTAATAAGTTAACACAGGCTAGGTAGGGTAACTTATTAGCGTTATTACTAATAATACGTTAACGACACGATAAAGAGGGGATAATGTGGATAATTAACAGGGTGTTAATAAAGTGGTTACAGGTAGTAATAGTAAAAAGGTTATAATTAAAGCCGTTAAAGTTACGCTTATAAAGGCTTAAGATAAATATAATAACAGTAGAAGTAAGTAAGTGAAGGTATAAAGAGGTAATTATAAAGTGTGAAAGGTTTAAAGCTTAAGAGGAGGAAGTTAGTAGTTAAAAGAAGAAAAGTTTTAAAAGAAGGCTGGAGAGGAAGGAAGAATTTATAAAGGTTAGAGAGTAGAGCTGTAAAAACTGTAAAGGTTAGCTAGCTTTAATAAAAAGGTTAGATAGAAGTTATAAGGCTATTAAAGGAGGTATATAAAGGTTAGTTAACTACACTGGTAACTTTAGATAGAAAGAACGAAATAATAACGGCCTAAAGGAAGTAAGTTAATAAAGTGTAAAACTGAAAGTTATAACAAATAAAGAACTATAAACTGGTAATAGCTGGAACGGTATAAAGAAGACCGGATTAAAAGGGGGAGATATTACAGAGTTACCCCTAAGCCGTTAACGCCTTAGTCCTAGTTAAACCCTAAGGAGCTGCCCCGGGCTGAAGGGGTCTCCCTTTCTACCCTAGATGAAAAAGGAGGTAACGTAAGACCTCCGAGCTATTACGGCTAAGGGGCGTAAGTGTAGTAGAACCAAGAACGACCCGCTTACGCCCCTATCTTACTTATAACACACACTAGTATAAGGCACTAACCTTATAACCTGTCACTACGTTTGGTAATCGAGACTAAACCACATGTATTTCAGTAGGATAAAACAGAAGAGTGGGCAGGGTGGAAACGCCCCAACCACGCCCCGACAGTAGATAGTTAGCAATAGAGGGACCGCTTGCCCTTACGGGCGGAGCTTTCAGCTCCTACGGTGTAAGACAAATAATAATAATAATATTCTTTACCCCTTTTTTAATAAGTTTATCTTTATATATTTAAACGACGTTTTAATCTATTCTGAAACTTTAAAAGAATATTAAAAGTATATATAACAGGTCTTAACAGCTTTTAAAAAGGTGAAGTTAACAGTAAACCTAGAGAAAAGCCACTTTTATGTTTAAGAATTGAATTATTTAGGGTTTAAAGTAACCCCTGGGAAGCTTAAGATGTAAAAGGAGAAGATAAAGGTAATTAAGAACTGGCTTATTTTAAAGAACTAAACAGAGTTATAAGCCTTTATTAGCTTTATAAACTTCTATTAATACTTTATTAGGTATCTTATAAAGATTATAAAACTATTATATAAGCTTATAGGGATAGGTAAACCGTTTAAGTGGATTAATAAATAGTAAAAGGTGTTTAAAGATCTTAAGCACGCCTTCGTTATAATGCCAGTCCTAACTCTCTCAGATTTCTTAAAGCCCTTTTAAATCGAGACAGACTCTTTAAAATTTATAATCGGTAAAGAACTTAACTAAGTCTAGGACGATGGGAAACGCCACCTAGTTACCTTTTTATTAAAAGGAATCCACAGCCTAACCTTACGATACTTAATTTATAATACGGAACTAATAGTAATTATTTAATACTTTACTAAATAGGCACTGTATTTAAGTAATATAAAGGAACCAGTCCAGGTCTTTTTAAACTATAATAACGTCCAGTACTTCCTAACGAAGGAACTTAATTTATAATAGGTATGGTGGGTAGAGTTAATAGCCCTGTTTTATTTCTAAATCCATTACGTTAAAGGAAAAGATAATAAGCAGGCTAATACTTTTAACTAGAGATAGGATTATAAAGATATTAACCTAGTCTTAATCCCTGTTATTATATTTAATAAAACTAAGAATAGTATATTAAAATATATACTGTAAATGTTAGATAACTAAACGCCAGAATAAACTATTAACGTTTATATAAACTTATAAACAGAGTATAATATCTATTAATAATAACAGGACCTTTAAGTAAGAAGGTTGGTGGAAGGGACTTATAAGTATAAATGCCCTTTAGGAGACTTTTTAAGGTATATGTAAGACTGTAAAAAGGAGTGTTTAATGTATTTAAACTATAATAAAACCAGTTATTAGTTAGGACAGTTATTAGAAGGTGTAAATAACACACTTAAACTAAAAGTAAGGCTTTAGTATTAAGAAAAACCGTATATTTATAACTTAGATAAGTAGAAGGAGTATATTTAATAGGTTTATAAATCTTGACTTAAAGGATATATAGGCTGGGTTAAGACTTTTACACAGGCTTAGTAAGTGTACACCTTCTTAGGAATAAAAAAGCTGGTTAAAAAGGTGGTTAATAACTATAACGTTTGCTACTAGAAGTAGAATTAACGTTATAAGCCTTACAGGCTTCTTAAACTACTCCTTATATTATAAGCTTTATAAAGTTCTATCTTACTTAACTTTATTACTAGGATTTTAAAGTTTAAAGACCCTGTTATAAAAGTTATCTATAACTAAATCCTTATAGTAGTTAACAGACTAACAAAATGGGCCTACTTTCTACTAACCTTAATGGATATAACAGTAGAGTAACTCACTTATATTTTTAAGAAAAAGGTAGTTTTATAACACCTTTAGTTAAATAATATTATTACAGATTAAGATAAGCTAATTATGTTAAAGTTTTAATAAGGGTTAATATAAAGAATAGGTGTAAGAAGTAAATTTTTAACAGCCTTCCACCTATAAACAGATAGTTAAATAAAGTAAGTTAATTAAATATTTATAACATACCTTTAAGCTTATATTAATTTTAAATAAAATAATTAGCTTAAGCTATTACTAACAGTACAGATAACTTATAACATAATATTAGTTAAGTTAACAGGTATATTATTATTCTTTATTAAAGCCCGCCTACTAGCACTCCTTAAGCTGTAATTTATATAAACTAGATGTAAGAGCTATATAACTACTTATAAGTGGAACTTAAGTTTACATGTGAATAAATGAAGAAATTTACTAATAAATACTAAATTAAGTAATTAATATTTAAAGAAAGACTTTACTATAATAGTAAATAAGTTAAAAGACTAACTTTTTGAAAGGGGGATTACGTTTACCTTTTTTTATAAAACTTATATTTAAAACAGCTTAATAAGAAGCTTAACTTTAAAAGATACAGACCGTTTTAAGTTAAGAGAAAGGTCGTTACCTTTAATTATAAATTAGACCTACCTACTAATGTAAAGGTGTAGATTAAGGTTTTTTATATTTTATTTTTAAAACCCACCTTAAAGGGAGTTCCTCTGGAAAAGAAGATTAAGATTAACGCTAATAAGGATAAGTATAATATTAAGGAAATTATAGATTTATAAAAGGGAAAGAATACGTTTAAATACCTTATTAAATAGTTAAATTACAGCCTTAAAAGTAACTTATAGGAGCTTATTAAAAGTCTTAAATGCCCAGACTTAATTATAGAGTTTTATTAAAAAAATCCAGATCGATTAAAGTTAATAATAAGAATTAGAAATAAGATAAAATCTAATATTTAAATTATTATATTAAAGAGTAAGACTATTTTAGGACTTAGAGCTTAAAAAGTGGCAGGAAACTCCTTAATAGGTATAGGAGGATATTTATTAGGACTTTTAGCTAGAGTTATAAGGACTTTAAACTTAATAAGGAGGTTAGGCTTTTAGAGCTAGTAAGCTTTATATAAATCGTATATATGGCAGTATAAAGAACTAAAAGGTTACGGACTGGTGGCTTACGGGATAACTTACCCCTTATAGCTAAAGGACTTACACTTTACTATAGGTTTAGGGAAGGAGTTAAAGGGTAAAAAGTAATCTAATGTACTTTAAGGACTCCTGAACCAGTTATATAGCAGTGTGTAGTAGAGAAGTGTATTTATAAGAATACGCGCTGTTAAGAAAGGAAGTTAGTAAAAAAAAAAAGCTATTAAAGGCCTAGGACTGGATTAAATAAGAAGTTAGGCTAGGTTCTGGACCTGTAGTGGAAGGCCCTTATAGGACTTGAACTTATAACCTTTTATTAAAGGAAGTAAGTGCGCCGCCACTGTGTTAAAGAGCTGTTTTGTTTATTAAAGAAAGAAAGCTATAAACTGGGTTAAGAAGACGTTATAGGCTGTAGCGACCCCCTGGAGGGAAAACTAGTAAGAAAAGAATCTTAGTCTTAAGAGGTTAGCTTAACACAGATTAGGTTTACGGCCTCTACTTACTTTTAAAAGGATAAAACATTAGCCTTACGGGAAAACACTTTTATTAACTTTATTTTAATAACACGCTGTTAGGTTTTAATATATTATAACTTTATAAGGGAGTTACAGTACTTAATAACTACTTAATTATATAAGGTGTTTAACTCCTTTTTCTTATCTACTAAACTCTTAATAAATTTATTAAAGTGGCCGAATATGTTATATGAAAAAGGTATATTAGCGGACTGGTACTTGCTGTAGTTATCAGATTACGCTGTAATTTATTATAGTAAGGATTTAGTTTAATAATAAGTGTAGGGAGACATCTGTAAACTAAAGGTGTTAAGAGATTCTGTAAGATAAACATGATAGTTACGAGGAGCCTTTTCTTATTTTCTCTATCTTTTATATTTTTTAACGCAGTTAGAAGATATAACGAAGGTAGGGAAGGAGGAGAACCGACTTAAGGATTTTTTATAAGAAAAGAATGTTAAAAAGGGGGAATTATATGACGACCTTACAGACCGTCACTTAAGCCGGGGCAGCTTAATAAATCCCCTGTAGGAGGAATAGTAAGAAAGAGCTTAATGGCCTACAGAGACTAATAATATTAAGTACCGTTTAGACAGCTGCTTAGCTGTAACTGTGTGGTGTATTACTAAGTATAACGAATTAAGTAAGGTATAAAGTACCTTTTAGTTAGTTAATATAAATAGTTATAGTTATGCCTATAACCTCTGTAAGGGACTTTAGTTCCTTACGTTAGTATTTAATTATTCATTTATGTCCTACTGTTTAAAGTCACTTTTATATATTATAATGATAACGACTTACAGTAACATTAAACCCCCCTGTTTAAGAGTGCTAGCTTAATAAGCCGTCTTCAGAACGCCCCTTACCTGTTAGCGTCCTGTTATACGTTCTGTCTTAACCTGCGCTAGTCCTCTTAAAGCCTGTATTAGGTACAGGTTATAATATAAAGACCTTATGCGCGACCCTGTTAGTATACTTGCCTTTACTATATTAAAGACGCCCCTTTACGTAGCTTAAACGTCTACATAGTAATAATTAAGAAGGATTAAGGAAGATAGAAGTTCTTTATAAGACGTCTTAATATAAATAGCGTAAAGGTATACGCTAGTTACCCTCCTTAAGGCAAGGTTAACGTCGTTACTAATAGTATACTACCTTACAGTAACGTTACTTAAGGTAGATTATAAAGTTTTATATTAGAGTGTTGTGAATATGTATTAGTATAAATTATTAAGGATTTAGTAAATAGAGGGTAGCTTAAGGTATAACGTTTAGGTTAGAATCGCTTTTATTAACTGTATTAATAACTTCTACTTCTTTTATAACTTTGTTAAAGGTAAGGTTTTAGCTAATATTATAAAGGGCTTAATTACCATTACTACTACTATCGCTATAACCTAATTTATTAAATACTAAGACTGTATTAACGCTTAGGAGGCTGGGGTATATTAGTTTAATAACTGTTATACTTATAATAACCTTAAGTAAAAAGCTTATACATCCTGCAATATTGAAGGCTTTAAGTACTGCGGCGTTACCTTTTCTGATTACCACTCCGTTACTTTAATAGTTATAGCTTTAAATACCTACGCTACTACCTTTTATAACGCTACCTTTACTAGCAACATAATTACTAACGTTACCTTAAGCTTAAGTAACGTCACCTTAGCAGGTAACGACTTAAAGTTTGTTGACTTAAGTGACGATGGTGATGAGTTTTAGTACGTTAGATAAACCCCGGTTCGGTTACTGTTGAAATGCAAAAGGGGTCAAGGCATTGGAAAACAGTGTGTTCAAGGTGATTAATTATTTCTATCTTCGAGAGCGGAAGCCGTGTTATTATAGCCGTGAGGGTGGCCAGTGCACGAAGTGCATTGGCCACACTCGCTTCTGCGAAGCGAGGTTGGCTGACTGAATACGAGGTTGGCAGTGGAGTCTGGCGTTCTTGGCTGTGCAGATCCACGGATGCAGCCGCGGAGCGGCTGCGTGGATCCA
>Ga0247760_1000304_pt1 | contig 54947 bp, 43 predicted proteins | sample UWRJL171409R4_FD_179936 | JGI IMG/M metagenome (GOLD analysis project Ga0247760, IMG submission 179936) | Plant litter microbial communities from Arlington Agricultural Research Station in Wisconsin, United States - UWRJ-L171-409R-4 | ecosystem: Environmental > Terrestrial > Plant litter >...
CCGGCCGCTAGTCGTGGCGTGGACGAATCGTGAGCGGACGAATCGTGAGCGGACGAATCGTGAGCGGACGAATCGTGGGCGGACGAATCGTGGGCGGACGAATCGTGGGCGGACGAATCGTGGGCGTGGACGAAGTTCCGCTCGAGTTCCGAACGGGTTGCGCGTCGAGCGGGCTCGCGCGTCGAGTGGGCTCGCGCGTCGAGCGAGCTCCGGGGGCGCTCGGGACCCTGATTGCTGCTGGTCTCAGTGGCGGAAGTGGCGGACGTTGGTGAAGATCATCGTGATGCCGGCGTCGTCGGCGGCTTTGATGACTTCGTCGTCTTTTTTGCTGCCGCCGGGTTGAACGATGGCGACGATGCCCGCGCGGGTGGCGGCTTGGAGGCCGTCGGCGAAGGGGAAGAAGGCGTCGGAGGCGAGTACGGCTCCCTTGGCGCGGTCTCCGGCTTTTTCGCAGGCCACTTGGACGGCGGTGACGCGGGCAGTCTGGCCGCCACCAATGCCGAGCGTAGCGTAAATTCCGGGGCTATGGCCGGGGCCGGCTAGCACGATGGCGTTGCTCTTCACGTGCTTGCAGGCCGACCACGCGAACTCGAGCGCGGATAGCTCGAGCGCCGTGGGCTGGCGCTTGGTGACGACGCGGCCGGCTTGCACCTCGCCGAAGCCGCTGGCGTCGCGCTCTTGCACGGCGAAGCCGCCGCCCACGCGTTTGTATTGCAGGGCTTTGTGGTTCCGGGGCAGCCAGCCGTTGGTGGTGATCAGGCGCAGCTGGGCTTTGGTGCGCAGTTTGGCCAGCGCACTGCCCGCGAAGCCGGGGGCGACGATGCACTCGAGGAAGGTTTCACTCAGGATTGCGGCGGTGGCGTCGTCGACCTCGTGGTTCAAGGCCACGATGCCGCCGAACGCGCTCATCGGATCCGCATCGCGCGCCGCGCGGTAGGCGTCGGCCAGGGTCGGCCCCGTGGCAACGCCGCACGGGCTCGTGTGCTTGACCACCACCGCGGCCGGGTTTTCGAACTCACGCACGGCATCGAGCGCGGCTTCGAGATCGACCAAGTTATTGAAGCTGAGCTCTTTGGCGCCGCTGCCAATGCTTTCGACCGCGGCCAGGGAGCCCGGCGTGGCGTTGCGCTCGCGGTAGAAGGCGCCGCTCTGGTGCGGATTTTCGCCGTAGCGCAGCCCATAAGCCTTCTCGAGCGAGATCGTCAGGTGACGCGGGTAACCGTCGGCCTCACCGCGCGCGGTGAACCAGCCCGCGATCGCGCCGTCGTAAGCCGCGGTGTGAGCGAACACTTTGCCCGCCAAACGCTCGCGCGTAGGCCGGCTCACGTCGCCGCTTTGCTCGATCTCTTTGAGGATGCTCGGGTAATCGGCCGGATCACAGACCACGGTCACGCGATTGTGATTCTTGGCTGCGGAGCGCAGCATGCTCGGCCCGCCGATATCGATGTTCTCGATCAGCTCTTCAGCGGTCGCGCCCGGCTTGATCAGCGTTTGCTCGAAGGGATACAGGTTGACCACCACCAGATCGATCGGCTGAGCGCCGAGCCGCGCCAGATCGGCGTCATCCGTGCCGTCACGCGAGAGCAGCGCGCCGTGGACGCGCGGGTGCAGCGTCTTGACGCGGCCGTCCATCACTTCCGGCGAGCCCGTGTAGCTCTCCACGGTTTCGACCGCGATCCCCGCCTTTTGCAGGGCCGCGAAGGTGCCTCCGGTCGACAGCAGCGTGACCCCACGCGCGGCGAGCGCGCGGGCAAACTCAACCAAACCAGACTTGTCGGAGACGGATAGGAGTGCGCGACGGATAGGCATCTAAGGGGCCGGTTATCCCCTAGCGGCGCTCACGTCAATCGATTCCGTCACCGCTGCAGCAAGGCGAGGCGGAGAGAGGCCAGGAGGGAGATGGAGCGCGGGAGAGGCGGCAGGTTTATGTCGGGGAGAGGGAAGACCAGAACTCGACCAAGTCCGCGGGCATGGGCGCGATGACCTCCAGCGGCTGCCCGGTGACGGCGTGGGTCATGCGGTAGATGTGGGCGTGGAGGGCGTGGTGCGGGAGTTCGAGCAGGGCAAGATCGGCTTCGCTCAGTTCGTCGTCCGCGGCGCGGGCGAGGAGGCGTTCGTCGGGGCCGTAGAGTTTGTCGCCGACCACGGGGCAGCCCAGGTGCGAGAGGTGCAAGCGGATTTGGTGCTGCCTTCCGGTTTGCAGCGCGCACTCGACCCAGGCGTAGCCGCCGCGGGTTTCGCGGACGGTGAGCTGAGTGCGAGCCTCGAGCCCGGTGCCGGGCTGGGCGATGCGCATTTTCACGCGCAACGGGTTGTCGATGTCCGCCTCCATCGGCACATCGACGAGGCCGTTCGGGGGCACGCCGTGGGTCAGGGCCAGGTAAATTTTTTCGACCCCGCGCTGTTCGTCGCTCTGCAGCGAGAGCGAGCGCTCTTCCAACTTGCGCTTGAACGCGCGCTCGGCTTCGGGCGTCCGGGCCAAGAGCAAGATCCCGCTCGTCTCGCGATCCAAGCGGTGAATCAAGGCCAGGAACTCTTCGGGGCGCTCGGCTTGCAGGCGCTTGATCACCGTGTTCTGGTGGTAGCGCGCGGTCGGATGGACGGTCACGAGCGGCGGCTTGTCGATCACCAGCAGGTGCGGATCTTCGTACAAGACGGGCAGCTTGGCTTGGCCCTCGGTGTCTTCGAACGGCCGCCGCCAGAGCGCGATGCGCTCCTCGGCGCGCACTCGCTCGCTCGGGCGCCGCGCGCGCCCCTCCGCGGAATACGCGCCATTTTTGACGATCAAGCGGGCGCGGGTGCGGCTCGTGCTGCGCAGCTGTGATTGGACGAAGCGGTCGAGCCGCATGCCCGCGAGCTCACCGGGGACGCGCAGTACGCGCAGCATGGCATCTTCGGGCACGCCTTCCGGGCGCACGATCGGCGCTTCCTCTTCGAGCCGCTTTTGATTCACACCTTGCCGCGCCGAATTTCCGTGCCGACGCCGCTGTCCGTGAAAATCTCGAGCAGCAGCGCGTGCAAGCGACGGCCGTCGATGATGTGCACCTTCTCGACCCCGCCGTTCACGGCGTCGAGCGCGCAGCGCACCTTCGGGATCATGCCGCCGCTGATCACGCCGGTGTCGATCATTTGTTCCGCCTCGGTCGAGCCGAGCGAGCTCAGGCGTTCGCCCTTGGCGGTCTTGACGCCGTCGACGTCGGTCATCAGCACCAGCTTCGCGGCGGAAAGCGCGCTGGCGATGCTGCCCGCGGCGGTGTCCGCGTTCACGTTCAAGGATTGCCCTCGCTCGTCCACGGCGATCGGCGCGATCACCGGGATGAAGCCGGAGCTGATCAGATTTTCGACGATGCCCGCCTCGACGTGCGAGACCTCACCGACGCGACCCAGATCGACCAACACCGGTTCGCCGTGATCGTCCTTGGCGGCCACCTTTTCTAGGCGCTTGCCGCGCATGAAGCGATCGTCCTTGCCGGACAAGCCCACGGCGCGCCCGCCGTGCTGGCAAATCATGCCCACGATCTCTTGGTTGACGCCGCCGCCCAGCACCATCTCGACCACGTCCATCGTGGCGTCATCGGTCACCCGCAGGCCGCCGCTGAAGGTGGAGTGGATGCCGACGCGATCCAGCATCTGATTGATCTGCGGGCCCCCGCCGTGCACCACCACCACGCGGATGCCGACGTAGCGCAGCAGGCACACGTCGCGCGCGAAGCTCTCCTTCAGCGTATCGTCGATCATGGCGTGGCCGCCGTATTTCACGACGAAAGTGCGGTTCTGGAAGCGCCGGATATAGGGCAATGCTTCGTGCAGGACCTGGGCTTTGCTGACGAGTTCGTCCATTTCGGGCCGAACGGTAGCAGTCAGCGCCACCGTAGCCAGTCAAAACTGGCCGTGGTACAGGCCGGGCAATGGATATTCTGCTTGCCCTTGCCGAACTGGCCCCGTACGTGCGGGAAACCGAAGCTTGTGATTCGGCAGCGGCCCTGGTGAAGGCGCTCCGTCAGCTCGGGCACCGGGTGACCGTGGCCGCCCCGCGCTCGCCGGGCTTCGAGGCCGGGGGTTTGCTCGCGGCGCGTCGGCTGACGCCGCTCACGCTCGCGGACCGCAGTGAAGTGAACGTGCTCGACGGGCAACTCGCGTCCGGCGCGGAGCTCGTCCTGTTCGATCTGCCCGGCTTGTTCGATCGGAACGGCATCTACGGCGAAGGGGGCGTCCCGTACGTGGACAACGCGGCGCGCTTCGCCGCATTTGCCCGCTCGGTTGCGGCGCTGGTCGAGCAACGCGCGGAGCAAGGCAAAGCCGTGGAGGTCGTGCACGCGCACGACGCAGTGGCGAGCTTGGTGCCGCTTGCGCTACGCGGGCAACGCGTGCCGGTGGTGTTCACGATCCACGACATCGAACGTAAAGCCGAATTTCCCGAAGCCGCTCGGGACGCGCTCGGGTTTTCCGACCTATCCTCGCTTTCGCTCGCGGGCGGCCTCTCGGGGCTCGCCTCGGCCGTGCAGCTCGCTACCGCGGTGACCACGGTCTCCTCGCGTTACGCCGAGGAAATCCTCGATCCAGCCCGATCGGGCGCGCTCGCCAGCGTGCTCGCGGCCTTGCCGGAGCCGGTGCTCGGCATTCCGTGCGGTGTCGACTACGCCACGTGTAACCCGGCCACGGACACCGCGCTCGAGAGCCGCTTCGACGCCGAAGATCCCTCGAACAAGGGCCGCTCCAAGGTCGCCGCGTTGAAGAAGCTGGAGCTCGAGTTGGCGGTGGATCGCCCGCTCTTGGTGTTCGTCGGCGATCTCGGCCGCGAAGCGGGCGCGGATGCACTCTTCGAGGCCTTGCCAGATATCCTGAAGCTGGATCTGGGCGTGGTGATCGCCAATACCGGCGCGATCGCAGCAGTCGAGCGTTTTCAACGAGTCGCTCGTGAGTACGCGGGCGACTTGACCTGCGTGGCCAGCATCGACGAGCGCTTCTCGCGCCAGCTGTTCGCGGCCGCGGATCTGGCTTTGGTGCTGTCGGCGGGCGGCCCGGGCGGCAATCGCCAGCTGTTTGCCCAGCGCTATGGTGCCGTGCCGATCGCCTTCGCGACCGGTGGCCTGGTGGACGCGATCGTGGACGCGGACGTCGAGCTCGAGACCGGCACCGGCTTCCTGTTCGATGCGCTCGAGCCGGAAGCGCTCTTGGGCGCACTTACCCGGGCTTTTTCCGCCTATGGCAACCCGGCGTTTGCCCGCCTGCGCCGACGCGTGATGCGCTTGGACGTCGCTTGGGATCGTCCGGCACGGCGCTACGCGCAGCTGTACCGAAAATTATTGCCGGTCTGACTCAATCGCGCTCGGCGCTCAGCTCGAGCGCCGTGCCGAGCCAACGCACGCGCCAGGCGATCGAGAACAGCACCGCCAGCTGATGCGCGCCGAAGCCGAGCGCGATCGCGGTGCTGGAAGGCGCAGCCGAGCTCTGTCGCGCCAAAAGCCAGGCCGCGGTCAAACAGGCGAGCGCGCTGCCTGCGACGCTCGGGTACATGCCGATCAGCACGCTGAACGGGCGTCGTTTCAGGCACAGCAGCGCGTGCGAGAGCGCGCTCTGCACACTGCACTCGCGACGACCGCGTTGCACGAGCCGGGCGCGGGCGATGTCCAGCACACCGCCGAACCAACCGCAGCCGAGCAGCGCGAGGCCAATCAGCGCGATCGGCGCGATGCTTCGCAGCCGCTCGTCGGCAGACGAAAGCGCGGGCTTGAGCGCCGCGCCGAGCAAGCTCGCCGCGAGCAAGAGCGCGGCTTGCGCAAGCAGCGCGATCGCGCCGAGCGCTAAAAACTTCGGGAAAAGGCGCAGCGCGCGGGCCGAGCGCTCGAGCAGCATGCCGCCCGGGAGCCAAAGCAGGTCGAGCGCCAAGGCCAGCGGAACGAGCTCCAAGATTGCCGACAAGAGGGCCAGCAGCAACACCAACCGCAAGGCCGAAGCGAGCCAAGGGCCGCCGATGCGCAAGAGCTCCAAGAGCAAGAGCCCACCCGGTTGAAACAATACCGCGTCGCCTTCGGGACCGCTGGTCATGGAGCTTGCCTGGATCGCCAAGACGATCGGGTAGCTGACCAGTAAGCCGAGCAGGGTGCGCGAAATCCAGAGCAGCATGCAGGCCGCTGCCGCAGTCGATAGCCGCGCGGCTCGAGTCGGCGAGCTGTCGTTCATGGTCCGAGCGCTCCGAGCAAGAGCTGCGCGGCGTACAGCGCGCGCTCTCGGCAACGCGGCGCTGAGCTGCTGCGCGTGCTGAGCCAGTTGTTGCTGCGATCGTCGTCGAGCAAAATGCGTTGCTCGGGATCGACGTTCACGCTGACGAGCTGGGACGGGCCGACGTTGTCCACGTTGAAGGTGAAACCGCTACCGTCCCAGTGTCTCAGCTGCTTCGTGCCATCTTCGAAGCCGAGCTCGATTTCGACGGGCAATTGCAGCGTCCCGTGTCGGTAGACCACCACGCGGCTCGCGTATTTCGCGGCTGGGCCGGGCGTCTCGGGCTTCTTCTGCTCGCGGCCGCTCGGGCCATCGAACACGCCGGCCGCGGCGCTGATCGGCGCGTTCGAAATTTCCCGCACCAGGTAGTCGACGGTTGCGCGTTCGGAGAAGGCCAGCGCCAGCGCCGTCACGGCCCGGCTGTCGAGCTCGCTCTGCATCACACCCAAGAAATCTGCCGTCGTCGGGTGCTGAAAGCGAAACTTGCGGGTGTAGACCCCGAGCGCATGGTTGAACCGCTCGCGACCGTAGACGCGCGCCAGGGTGGTGAGCACGACCGCCGTGCGGCTGTACACGAGCGCGCCCAAGCTGCGAAAGGTCGCAAAATCCGCGGCCCCTTGCGCGATCCTTTCGTCCTCCCCACGAGCCGCAGAAATTAGCCGATTGAGCGCGGTGGAGCTCACGCTCAGCCCGAACGCGCCGAACACCGAGCCTGCGCCGTATTGCGCTTCTAGCGCTTCGGCCTCGGCGTAGCTATTGAAGCCTTCGTCCAGAAATGGCTCGCTGTGCTCGTTGCTGGCCAAGAGCCCGTAGAACCACTGGTGCCCGAGCTCGTGGGCGGTCACCACGTCGATGAAATGCGCGCCGCCGAAGGTGCTGTACCAGGGGCCACCGGTGGTGATCAGCGTCGGGTATTCCATGCCGCCCGCGTTGGCCGCGGCCTCGGGTGGATGAACCAAGGTCAAGGTCGGGTACGGGTAGGCGCCATACAGCGCGTTGAAATGGGGCAGGGCGAAGCGCACGCTGGCGAGCTCTGCCTCCGCGTTTTGCAGTTGGTGCGGCGGATACAGCACGGTGACTTCGGTGCCTGCGACGCGCTCGCTGCGAGTTTCGAAGCGATCCCAGGCGGTCCAGGCGAAGTCGTGCACATTTTCTGCGTGGTAGCCGAGCAGCGCGCGCCCCTTGGCCTGGCTCTCGCGCACTCGGCTTCCGGTCGCGCCCACGCGGAACCCCAGAGGCACATCCAGAGACACGTCGTAGTCGCCGAAATCTGCGTAAAATTCGCTCTGCGCGTGGAAGGCAAAATGCGCGAACGTGCCGTTCGGCAAGAGGCGCGCGAGCTTCGGGAACCATTGTCCCATGAAGTGGAAGCTGCCGACGAAACCGGTTCGCTCGACCAGCTCTGGCAGCTGGACCTCGAACTCGAGCTCGAGGTTCAGGGTTTGCCCGGGCTCGAGCGGGCTCGGCAGCGGCACGCGCAGATCGGTCTCGTCGTTGGGATCGTCCGGGCTGTGACGATCGCGGCTCTGCCAGAGGTCTTGCCCATCGCCAGCGAGCACGCTCAGCTTCTTGACGTCGACGTAGCCGTACTCGTGCGCCTTGTCGCCGCTTCGCCCGGCGCCGAAGGGAGAGCGCAAGAATAGGGTCTTGTCGTTCTTGAACGCGTTCAAATACAGATGAAACCAAAGCTCGTTCAGCGCCGCGCTGGAACGATTCACGAAGTGGATCGTCTCCCGTCCGGCGATTCGGTGCCGCTCGGTATCGAGCTTGGCTTCGATTTTGTAAGACGCGACTTTGGGCGCCCCTTCGGCCAGCGCCGGCCAGGCCGGCTCGGGCTTCTTCGGCGCGGCCTCCGACGCTTTCGCCACGCCCGCGTTGAACGACAGCGCTCGGAGCAAGAGCACCGAGAGCGCAGAAAACACTGTCCCAATCAGCAGATCCTGCGTGACCCGGCGCATGGCTCGATCGTTTCCGCGCAGCTCAGCTGCCGAGCGAAATCACGCGTTGGTCGAGTAGCTGGTACATGATGCGAAGCGCATCCAAGCGGGGCATCCCGCTGATGTCTAGGATTTGATCGACGGTGATCCCGCCGTCGATCAAGGACAACAAGAACCCGGCGCGGTGATCGAGCGTGAGCCAGCGGATCTGATCGCTCGGAACCGCGACGGCCACGACTTGATCGAGCGACCCGAGGCGGGCCGAATACATTTGCGTGAGCACGTCTCGGCAGCTTTGCGCGTAGCGGGGCGCCTCGAGGTCATCGGGGCTGTGCTCGATGATCCCCTCGGCGATCAGCAAGGCGCCGCTGAAATCCCCCATCGCATAGCGGTCCTTCATGTTGCCGATCGCGTTTTCGCCGGCAAGGGCCTCCTTGGTCTCCGCTCGAGGCGACGGCTCGTCGAGCGACAGCTCCAATACCGGATCGCGCGGGTCGAGCCGGCTGGCTTCGGGCCGGGCCGGCGGCGTGGCCTGCGGGCCGTCGCTGTTATCGAGATCTGCGAGCTCCAGCCCGGTCAGGGACAGGGAGCGCGGTGGCACTGCGGGGATTCGAGCCGCGCGCGGCGCTTCGGGCGGGCGGGCAGTGGGCGCGTTGTGCGGGAGGATCGCTGCGTACGGCGCGGTGCTGTCTGCGTTTCGGGGCGAAGGTGGAGGCTCGCTGTCCAAGCTGAAGTACTCGTCCGCCGCGAGCGAGGGGACCTTAGCCGATGGGGGTAGGGGCGGACGAGGCGGCGGTGTACCGGGCGCGGGCACGCGGCTGTCTTCCACCGTCTCCATCACGCTTTTGACGTACTGCTCGGAAGGCAATGCCGGGATCGCCGTGACGCGATCGAACTCGTTCAGCGGGTCGTCCAAGTCCAGACCTGGGACCGTTTCGTCGTCCCAATTCGCTTCGATCGGGGAGGGCCCCGGTGGCGCCGAGCTGGGACGCGAATTGATGCCACGGCGATCTTTGTTACTCATGCCTGTTCTCTCGAGGAGCCGGGCGGCGAAGCATCAGCCGCGCGACACGACCCCCTTGAACATGCGTTGGGTGCGCGACAGCTGATCCACTTGTTCCTTCACCAGGCTCGTGTCCTTGGAGTTGATCGCTGTCCGCGTGCGCTCGACCGTGGTGCGGGCCTTGGCGATCGCGTCGCGACCGAAATCCGCCGAACCAACCACGCGTTCGATCTCGGGGAAGAGCCGCTCGATTTCCGCGATCAGCGTCTCGGCCTCCTGTTTGGCGGCTTCGAAATGCTCGTCTACGCGCCGCTCGACCAAATAGTCTTGGGCGTTGGTCATCATGTTCTTGATCTCGTCTTGCGTGAGCCCGCTCGTGGCGGTGACCTGGATCGACTGCGCCTGACCGTTCTCCATGTCCTTGGCGTGCACGCTGACGATGCCGTCGGTGTTGATCTCGAACGTGACCTCGATTTCGACGTGGCCCTTGGGCGCGCGGCGAAGCCCGGTCAAAATGAACTCACCGAGCAGCTCGTTCTCGTCTGCGCGCTTGCTCTCGCCCTGCATGACCAAGATCTTGACCGCGGTTTGGTCGTCGCGGCTGGTCGTGAAGACCTTGGTGCGGCTGGTCGGCACGGTGGTGTTCTGGGGGATCAGCTCCTCGAAGTAGCTGCCGAAGGTCATGATGCCGAGCGCGTGCGGGGTCACGTCCAGCAAGATCATGTCTTGGCGATCTTGGACCAAGGCCGCGCCTTGGATCGCTGCGCCCAAAGCCACGACCTCGTCGGGGTGCACGCTCTTGTTCGGTTCGCGGCCGAAATAGCCCGTGACCGCGGTCTGCACGGCGGGCATGCGCGTCATGCCGCCGACCAAGATCACGTCTTCGATCTCGCTCACGTCCAGCTTGGCGTCGGTCAACGCCTGCTTACAGATTTCGACCGTGCGCTCGACCAAGTCTTCGGTCAGCTTTTCCAGGGTGGGGCGGGCGAGCGTGCGCTGGAGGTGAAGCGCCTCGTTGCGGCCGGTGGAGATGATGAAGGGCAGGTTGATTTCGGTCTCGCGCACGCCGGACAGCTCACACTTGGCCTTTTCGGCCGCGTCGCGCAGGCGCTGCAGGGCCATGCGATCCTGCCGCAGATCGATGCCGTGCTCGTCTTGAAAGCCGGTGACCAGCCAATCGATGATGCGCGCGTCGAAATCTTCACCGCCGAGGAACGTATCGCCGGTGGTGCTGATCACCTTGAACACGCCGTGCGCGCCGATCTCGAGGATGCTGATGTCGAACGTTCCACCACCGAGATCGTAGACCGCGACCGTGCGATCCATGTCCTTGCCGTAGCCATAGGCGAGCGAGGCGGCGGTGGGCTCGTTGATGATGCGAATCACGTCCAGGCCGGCGATCGCTCCGGCGTCTTTGGTGGCTTGCCGCTGATTGTCGTTGAAGTACGCGGGCACCGTGACGACGGCCTTCTTGACCGGCTCGCCGAGGTAGTCTTCGGCGACGATCTTCATCTCTTGCAAGACCATCGAGCTGATCTCGGGCACGGAGTAGGTCTTGTCGCGCAGCTTGATGCGCACGTCCGCGTGCGGGCCCTCCACGATCGTGTAGCTCGAGGTCATGATCGCGTTTTTGACCTGCGGCGAGTTCCACTTTCGGCCAATCAAACGCTTGGCGGCGTAAACCGTATTCTCGGCGTTGGTGATGGCTTGACGTTTGGCGATGTGTCCGACCAGCCGCTTACCTGCCTCCGTGACCGCGACGACGCTGGGCGTGGTCTTGTATCCACCTCGGTTCGGGATGACGACGGGCGTATCGCCCTCCAAAATGGCGACGCAGGAATTCGTCGTTCCGAGGTCGATGCCGATTACACGCTCCATACTGAGCCCTTCCCATCACCAAGCAGCCCGGCTTCAAGCCTCGCCGCGTTTGAGTCGCCGTATCCAATCGCGGATTGTATCATCCTTGGGCGCCAGCGTCGCGGCGCGCTCGAATTCGGCCAGCCCGCTCTGCTTCATCCCGGCCGTGACGTAGATTCGGGCGAGCGTTACCCGGGCCTGAACGTCGTCTGGGCCTAGCGCGACGGCTCTCCGGGCGTGCTCGCCGGCCACCCGCAGGTCGCCTTCGGCCAGCAAGGCGCAATAGGCGGCGCGCTCGAAGGTGCGCGCGTCGGGGCTGCCCAGGGTGGCGCGAGCATACGAGCGCGCTGCGTCGGCCATGCGCCCTTCGCGCTCTTCGTATTGTGCCTGAGCCAAGTAGTGTCCGGAGAGCAGCGACTCGGCCTCGGTCTGGGCCTCGAGCAAGCGCGCCGTGACCTCGGGGTTATCGGGGACGAGGCTTGCGGCGATCCGGAGCGCGTTGGCCGCCGAGATGGGATCCTTGCCCGCCAGGGATTTTCGCGCGTTGACCAAGTAGCGCTCGGCTCGCTCGACGCGCGCCTGAGTGACGCGCTGATCGTAGCGACGCTTGAGGTCTTCCATGGCTCGCTCGCGCGCTTCGAGCCGCTGCGGCGTGGGAGTGGTGAGCGTCGGCGGCGTGACTGACGCGAAACTGCCGGACATGGTGCGTCCGCCGAGCTTGCGCGCCAAGGCTCGCTTGCGCGCCTCTGGATCGGACGGGGGCAGGGATTGCAAACGCGGCCGCATGCTCGGCGACGTGTCTGGTGATGGGTGGGGCACCGGTGAGGGTGAGGGCGCGGGCGCGGGCGCGCTCGAGATTGGCCCCGGCGGTGTGCTCAGCCCGGCACGAGCTTCTTCTTCGATTTGACGCTGAATCGCCTGCACTTGGGCTGCGAGGGTGGCATCGGCCTGATCGAATTGGCGCGTCTTGTCGAGCGAGGCGAGGTACGCATCGTACTCCGCGCGCGGCCCCATTCGCGTCAGTGTGTCGTGAGCTTCGGTGAGGCGCGCGAACACCCGTTCCAGCTTGGGCTTGAAGGAGCCGAGCTTTTTGCCGAAGTAGCGATCGGGGTGGAAGACGTTGACGATTTCGAAATAAGCGTTCTTGATCGCCCGCTTGTCGGCGCTCGGATCGACGCGCAACACTTGGTAGTGCGTCACGCTGTCCAGATGATAAAACGCATCCAAGATCGTGCGCTTGCGTTCGAGCTCGATGTCGACGTCTTCGTCGAGATCACGCGCATCGTAGAGTGCGGCAGCCGGATGGTGCGGCTCGTGTCCGTCGCTCGACTCGATGATCGGCCCGATGCGCGCTCCGCCCGCTAGATGCGGCTGCATGCGTCGCGGGCGCTGCGCTTCGGCGCTCACTGGCTGGTCGAACCAAATCGCGCCTAAGCGAGCCAGTTGTTCGAGCGTTGCCGCGACTGAGTCCGGCGGGATCCCCGCCTCATCGGCGATCTCGAGTTCGGTACTCGTACCGTCCACACGCGACAGTACGAACGCTTCAGCCGGGCCGATGGGCAGCGCTCGCAGGTCGATGCCCTCGACCAAACGAGGCTGTCGGCTATGGGGTGTAGTGGCCACTTGGTCCCCGGATGGATTCTTGCAAGTGTAGCTGCTCCCTGGGTTTTTCTGCAATCCGAATGCCCATGACGCAACGCGTTGCTCGGGCTCCCCAGGGCCCGATGTCGCGGCTCCGAGTCAGCGCGTGGAGGCGGCCGGTGTCGGTGTTCCTGCGCTGGCTGCGGTATGCGGCGCACGCTCGAGCACGCCGGATTGCACGGCCATCGCTCGTTCGAGCAGCTCGATGGCGCGCTTTCGGATCGCCGCTGCGGCTTTCGGATCGCTGATTTCGAGCGCTTTGGCGTGGCGTTCCTCGACTAAGCCTTCGGTCTCCAGCAAATGGCCTTGGAAGTAGTTGGGCTCGCGCGCGTGAGCGAGGCCAAGCCGCGCGTCTTCGAGTGCGCGTTCGAACGCCCCTTGGCGGCTATGTAGGTCTGCCAGACGCGCGTAGGTGTCGGCTAGCACTTCGCGCACCTCTGGCGCGAGCTCCGCGCCGCTGACGCGGGGCATCGGTCCTTGAACCAGACGTTCGAGCGGCGCGGCACTGGCCGCTAGATCCCCTCCGCCTTCCAAGTCATCGGCCAGGTGATGTGCGGCGCGCGCGCGACTGAGGAACGCGAGCAGGATCGGATCCACCGGGGCTCCTCCGTCCAGCCCGGGGCAGCTGACGAGCGGGCTCGGTTCCGAGCGCGAACAGGCTGCCAACAGCAGCGCGCACGAGACGAGCAGGATGCGTGTCATCGCACCCCCCAAAGCGCGTAGCGATTGTCTCGCAGCTCGCGGCCGCGCGCGCTGGCGATGCGATCGATGCGCTCGGACGGCGCAGCCGCGGAGTCGGTTTGGAAGAGTGCGGCGGTGCTGCGTGATCGCGCGAGCGCGAGGCTCACCAAGGCCGGCTCTGGCGTCGACCTTTTCTCGAGCGAAGTGAGCTGCAACAACACCGCTGCAGCGACGGCCAGCGCCGTGGCCACGCCCGCGAAGCGATAAAAGATCAGCTGTCCCGGGCGCCGGATCCGAGCTTTTGATTCGAGCTCGGGCTCGGGCAGCGGCCGATCGAGGCTGGGCGTAAAGGCGGCCGACAGCGCGCGCGCCAGGCGCAGATCCCGATGATCGCCGTGGCCGTCGAGGGCTTGCCTGAGCCGTTCGCTTTCGACGAGCTCTTCCGGGCTCGGCTCCGCCAAGGGATCTTCGAGCGCTGAAAGCAGCAGGCGCTCGTGCCGTTCGGGATCGATTTCGCTCGGCGCAAAGGCGTGACGAAGCAGCGCGCTCAGGCGGAGCTCTTCAGCCGCATCGAGCTCGGGCAGATCGGGATCGGAGTCGCGTTTGGTCATTTCGCTCATGCCGCGCTTGCTCCTTCCGAGAGTGCTTTGCGCAGCGCCGCCATCGCTCGATGGAGTACCACGTCGAAGGTCGCCACGCTGACCCCCAGCGCGAGCGCCGCCTCCTCGCGCGATCGCTCCTCGAGGATGCGCATGCGGATGGCGTCGGCGTAGCGGGGGTTGATCCGCAAAAGCAGCTCACGCACCCGTTCTTTGGCGCAGTTCAGATCGTGCCGCTCCAAAACGTCGGCCTCGCGCGCCTCACGCTCGGCGTGGTCGAGCTCGCGCTCGACCTGCTCTGGCTCGAATAGCAGCTCGCGCTTGCGGGAGCGCAGCAGATCGAGCGCGACGCGCAGCGCCACCACCCGCAGCCAAGGGTACACGCCGACCGCTTGCCAGCTGAACTGGTCGAAGCGCTCCAGTACCTTCACGTACGTGCGTGACAACGCCTCTTCGGCCGCTGCCGGGCTGCCCAAGCGGGGCAAGAGCACGCTCCGGTAGAGCCGCGGACCGTGCTTGCGCAAGATCGCCCCCAGGGCGTCGCGCTCGCCTGCTTGGGCGCGCTCCACCAATGCCCTCTCGGCATCCAGCTCTGCGGAGTCGTCCACCGCCGGCACTTTACACAAATGGCGCGCGAACCCGGGCAGCTGGCGCCGCGCAGGCCAGAGCGGAGCGCGCACCTCGGACGGCCCGAAGGTCGGGGGCTGGCCGAAACAGATGCTGGCGCTCGCGTTCACGTATTGGAGAACGCGAGCGGACACGCCGAGCTTACGGAAACGGCGAAATTGCTTGCAATGTCCTGGCCACGGGCCCAAGAACCACGCGCCCAAATGCCCAAACAGGCCTCGCTTTGTCCGTTCTGCCGGGGGCTGAATTCTGCGGGTGAGCGGCGCTGCTACCGCTGCGGTCGTTCCCTGCCAGGTCCGCTGGCCTCCGGGCTGATCGGTTTCTTCCAGAACACGCTGCGCGCGGACAACGCCATGACCCGGCTATTCGTCGGCTTGTGCATGGCCGTGTTTGCCGTGTGCTTTGCCAGCGAGCACCGGCTGCCGCTGTGGGGCACGCAGTCCTTCGCTCTGTCCACGATTCTGCGCTTTGGAGGCATCGCCGGCGCGCTCGCGCAGGCGCAGCCCTGGCGCTATTTTTCTGCCATCTTCGTGCACTTCAACCTACTGCACGTGGGCATGAATTGCTTCGTGATGGTCGCAGTCGGCGCGGCCGCCGAACGCGAGCTCGGTAAAGCCCGCTTCGTGCTGCTGTTCGTGCTGACGGGCGCGCTCGGCTTCGTGGCCAGTGACTTGTGGGAAGGCGGCGTAGGCAGCCCCACCGCGGGCGCCAGCGGCGCGGTGTTCGGCTTGTTCGGCTCGGTGATTGGCGTCGCCTACGCGCGGCGTGATCCGAACTGGAAACAGGTGCTGCTGCAAAACGTGGTCTGGATCGTTGTCCTCAGCTTCATGGGCAGCGTGAACAACGCGGCCCACGTGGGCGGGCTGGCCGCTGGCGCGTTGCTCGGTTTCCTGTTCAACAGAGAGCCGCGCAAGCTGAACCTGGACCGTGCGTTTGCGGTCGTGGCAGCGGTCTTGGTCGTGCTCTCCTTGGCCAGCGTCGTGCTCTCGGCCATCTCGCCCGTCTGGCGTCTGGTGAGGAACCAGGAAATCGGTCGAGAATATTAGTTTTTGGCGCTCGGGCCGTGAGGCAGGATGGAGCGATCGCGATCCAGCAGCGCAGCTCGGGTTGCGCTCTGCTCCCGCACCTGGACGCCGAAGGCTATGCCGGCCAAGGGCGGCATTTGCGACCATCAAAAAACTCAGGGGTAGCGGGCGCCTACCTCGGCCGACTATCCTGCCGCGGTCATGCCTGTAGTCAATCCCTTGGCGAGGGAACTCGTGTTCAAGGTCGTCTACTACGGGCCTGGGCTCGGCGGGAAGACCACCAGTCTTCAGTACATCCACGCCACCGCCAAACCCGAACACCGCGGCAAGATGGTCAGCCTGGCCACGCCCGTCGACCGGACTTTGTACTTCGATTTTCTGCCGATCCGCGTGCCCAACGTGCGCGGCATGAACGTCAAGCTGCAGCTGTTCACGGTGCCCGGTCAGGTTCACTACAACGCCACGCGCAATTTGGTGCTGACCGGCGCTGACGGCGTGGTGCTCGTTTACGATTCTCAATCCGCGCGCTCCGACGCAAACCTCGAGACGCTCGACAACTTGCGCGACAACCTGGCCGCCCACGGCCGCCAGGTGAGCGAGATGCCGCACGTCGTGCAGTACAACAAGCGAGATTTGTTCGACGTGCTGTCGATCGACGAGCTCGAGCGACAACTGAACCGCGCAGGCGCCCCGTCCTTTGCCACGACGGCCACGACGGGGGAGGGCGTGTACGAGTCGCTCGAGGCGATCACCCGCGCCGTATTGGACGATTTCGAGCGGCGCGTGCCAGGGCAACGCGGTGCTGGCGCGACCACCTTGGAGTTGCCCGAGGGAGGGCTGATGGAGGCGCTCCGCCGCGCCGAAGACAGTGACGCGTGGGGCGAGGAGCTCGCCGAGCGAGCCGCGCGCAACGTGCAACGGCACCCGAGCAACGCGCTCTTGTTGTCGGACATCCCCGACGCCGACGTGGGGGAAGCAGCGGCGCAGGCCGTCGCCAGGGATTTGCAAGGTCTGCCTCGCCTCGAGTCGCGTCCGCCCGCACCAGCGCCCGAGCTCGACGGCTCGCCGCCCGAGCTACCGATGAGTGAGCCGCCGCCGGTCCCGCGACTGTCGAGCGTGCCGCCACCGCCGGAGGCGGCGCAGCCGCAATCGGGCGTGAGCTTCGAAATGCTGTGGCCGGTGCCGGAGCGGGTCACCGTGCGCGAGCTGGAGGCTTCGCTCAACCAGGGCAATTTCGAACGAGCCATCACGCTCGCCGAGCAGCTCGTCGCGCGGGCGTTGGCGAGCGCAGCCGCGCTGCTCGGCGGCAACTTGGACGCGCCGCGCGATCCGTCGACCGTGGCGCTGCTTTTGGGCCTAGAAGGCCGCCGTTACTTAGAGTTCCGGGCGCTCGTTCGCGATGTCCGCTCGGGGCGTGGGGTCAACGAGGCCGAGGCGCTGGGCGCGTACGCGGCGGCGATCGACGTGCGGCTGGCGCGCGCGCGCATCCAAAGCCGCAGCTGATCAGGGCTCGCTGCTTTGCGCCGACAGCGCGCCCGAAACCTGCGCCGTAGCGCGCTCGGTTCGTAGCTCACCCACCCAGCTGCCGGCGAGGCTCGTCGCCTGCGCGTCGTCCCCGACCTCGGCCGTGCCAGTGGCGGTGACGCTGAGCATGGCGATCTCGGCGCCAGAGCTGCGCTGCGCCTTGCTCCACGCGGCGGCCACGGCATTACTGCACAAGCTCGCGGCGCAGCTGCTGTCGCAGCTGGCAAACGCGGCGCTGCTGGGGTCGATGCCGTTCGCTAGCAGCACTTGCCCCACCGCTGTGCAGTCTACGCTGAGTGAAAGGGCGAGTTCGGCGCTGGTTGCTTCTGGAAACTCCAAGAGCGCGGGCGCGACGGCCAGCGCCGTCACCAGCCGAGATGGCTGCCAATTCAAGATCATGCCGAGCAGCACGGTGTCGTTCGAATCGGCCGACCACGTGCATGCAAACGAGCCCGGAAAGCCCGCGCTGCTTGGGCTGGCCGCGCCCACACTGGTTGGGGTGAACACCGCTCCGCCGCCGAGCGAGCGCACTTGCCCGATGAATGCGTTGGGTGCGTCGAGAGCGAGTAGCCCGGCGCTCAGCCAACGCTGGGCTGGATCGCGCAGGCGACGAGCCGCGCTCTTGCCGAACGCGCTGTCGAGCGCGCTGTCCCAGTCATTTTGCATGCGCGCGGCGTTGAACGCGTCGCGGGTCGCGGCCGGAGTCGCGTCGCGCATCTCGTCCAGCAGGGCTGCGACGTCGTTCTCCGCGCTGCCGAGCAGGGCTTCTTCCGCCAAACTAGCGCTCGCCTGAAGCAGCTTGTCGAACGCGGGATGTGGATCGGTCGCGCCCAAGCTCAGCGCAAGCTCGGTCGCGCCCAAATTCAGCGGGCGATCGCTGGCGTAAACCAGGACTTGATTGCCCTCGCCCTCGCTGAGCGCCGCAAGGTTCACGCAACCACCGATGTAGTGTCCGGCGCGAACGGTCACTACCAAGTCGACGCCGACGGGTACGTTGCTGATCTCGAGCGGCGCGCCAGCCTTCGCGCTCTTCGACCGCTCGCCGTCGGGCGGTGGATTGCCCGCGAGCTCGTTGCAGCTCACACCGCTGCGCGCGCTGGCCGTGGCAGTCCACTCCGTGACCTTTCGTTGACCCGTGTAGGACGGCCGCACGCGCAAGCTGGTGACGCCCGTCGCGCTGACCGAGACACCCAATTTGACCTGCGCTGCGCTGGTGCTCGAGGCGCGCACGTTGAACGTCGACGGCTTGCTCGGCGCAATCAAGGTCACGTGTGCGATGCCGTCGGCGTCGGCTTCGACTTCGCTCGCGTCGAGCACCGCGTCGGCGGCGTCACCACCGTCGAATCCGAAACGGATCCGGAACGGACCGGCCGGGGTCGTCCGCACGGTCAACCGATGGCTCTCTTTCGGCTTCAACGCCAGGCTGTCGTCTGGGACGAACACCAGCATATCCGGGTGCGGCTCGCTGCCGCCGTTGTCCGCGCCTGCGGCGCCAGCCCCGGCTCCGCCCGCGCCAGGCGCCGCGTTCGCGTCCATCGAGGCGCTGCCACAAGCCGCGGAAAACGCGGCACAAGCCGCGAAAAGCAGCGCTAAAATGGCGATCTCGAAGCTTCGGTTTTGCAAGCAAGTCCGGGACAAAGCGAATAACCAAGCCTAGGCTTTCTCGAGCCTTTCGCAAGCGAAAGCGCGGCCTCGAGGGGGGCCGAAAATGCTAGGGTTTTGGGCCTTGGCCTCACTCGTCCCACCCTCCGTCAAGCTGCTGATCGTCGAAGACGAGCCTGGGCTCCGTCAGATGTTGGAGATCCTGTTTCGGCGCGAGGGCTACGCGGTCGTGTCGGCACCTGGCTGCCGCGCTGCGCTGGAAGCGATCAATCAGCACCCACAGCCTTTTCCAGTGGTGCTGTCCGATCTCGCCATGCCGGACGGATCGGGCATGGAGGTGCTGGCCGCAGCGAAAGCGCGCAACCCCGCGACTGAAGTGATCCTGATCACCGCTCACTCCACGGTCGAAAACGCGATCGGAGCGATGCGCAGCGGCGCGTACGACTTCGTAGCCAAGCCGTTCGACGCCGCTGAGCTGGCGATGCTCGTGAGTAAGGCGCTCGAGAAGCAAGCGCTCTCGCTCGAGAACCGGCGCTTGCGGGCGCGCGTCTCGGAGCTAAAGGACACCGATCTGCTCGGACGCAGCGGCGCCATGCGCGCCGTGCTCGATCTCGTGCAGCGCATCGCCAATATGCGCACGACCGTGCTCATCACGGGCGAGAGCGGCAGCGGCAAGGAGCGCGTGGCGCGCGCGGTGCACGACGCCTCCGATCGCCGTGAGAAGCCATTCTTGGTCGTCAACTGCGGGGCGTTACCCGAGGCGTTGATGGAGAGCGAGCTGTTCGGTCACGAGAAAGGCGCTTTCACCGGCGCGCAGAGCAAACACCTCGGCCTGTTCCGCGAGGCCAACGGCGGCACCGTCTTGCTCGACGAAGTCGGTGAGTTACCGGCCAACCTTCAGGTCAAGCTGCTGCGCGTGCTGCAGGAGCGCAGCGTGCGAGCCGTAGGCGCGACGCAGGAGACCGCGATCGACGTGCGCGTCTTGGCCGCGACCAATCGCGACGTCGAGTCGGACGTCAGCCTGGGCAAATTTCGACAGGACTTGTACTACCGCTTGAACGTGATCCGGATCTCGCTGCCGCCGCTCCGTGATCGGCGTGAAGACATTCCGATGCTCGCCGAGCGTTTCGTGCGGCGCTTCGCCGACGAAATGGGCAAAGAGGTGGCGGGCTTCACGCCCGACGCGATTCGAGGCCTACAGGCGTACGCGTTCCCCGGCAACGTCCGCGAACTCGAGAACATGATCGAGCGAGCCGTGGCTTTGGCGGGCTCGAGCATCATCGGCCTCGGTGATTTTCCGCAAGAACTCAGCGGTTCGGTGGGTGCGCCCGGCGGAACGCTGCTGGAGCTTCCGGAGAGCGGCTGCAACCTGGATGAGGTCGTCAATGAGGTCGAGCGCCGCTTGCTCACCTCGGCCTTGGAGCGAACGGGAGGCGTGCGCACCGCCGCAGCCAAGCTGCTCGGCATCAGCTTTCGCTCGATGCGCTATCGCTTGGCCAAGCTAGGCCTGGGCGAGGACGATCCAGACGAGCCCGACCAGCAGTGAGCGTGAAGCGCGGGTTGCCGGCTCAGGCTCACTCACCCTCGCCCTCGATATACACTTCGCCGCTCATTTTGGTGGTGGCGTAGCGTGAGAACGAGTTGTCTTCATCCACGTCGCCGATGGCCTGAATCAGGTACCAATCCCCGGCTTGAGCGGACGGGAAAGGCGGTTTCTCGGAGGTCTGTAGCAGGCCTGAGATGGATGTGCCGGGTTGCCCGGCGTTGACCAAGTAGTTGAACATGACCGTTCCGTTGACCGGGGCCGCGAGTTGTTGCCAAGAAGCGTAGTCGGGATGCTTCGGGGAGTTGAACGCGGCACGCTTCGAACTCGGTACGAGCTGGGGATACCAGTTCACGCCCTTGGTGATCGACACGTTGAGGTAGATCTTGTTCTCGGCCATGTACGATTCTTCCGCGCTGCGGATGGCCTGAATCACGGCGATGGTTTCAGTGCCGCGCGCCGACTGCATGTGACGGCTGAACCCCACCACGGCCAAGATCGACAAGATGGCCGTGATCACCACCACCGCCAGCAGCTCAACCAGCGTGAAGCCGCGACTCGAACGCTGCGGAGTGTGACGGCGTCGGCTCAAAACAGCTAGAACATAGCGCAAATGGCTGCAAATCGCCAGCTCGGTCCCACAAAAAGCAGAAGGCCCGCGCCGGGGGGCGCGAGCCTTCATCGAGTCTCGACGTTTCTAGCCGCGCGTGAGCGCTAGCTCATTCGTCGGGGCTCTCTTCTTTGATCGCGGGGGAGAGCACGACCTGCTTGTTGCGAATCTCCGCTGCGCGCGTGAACTTCGAGTACACGGCGTCGCCGTTCAGATCGCCGATGCCAATCGCGGAAAAGGCAGTGTTGCCCGTGGCGACGTACTGGTACTGGTAGTACTGCGGGCCTTCCATCGAGAAGTGGAGGCAAGTCCAGCCTTCGGACGACGACCCGGAGTTGTAGTCTTCGCCGGCCTTGGTGCTCGATTGATACTTCTGAGCCGCAATCTTGGTGACGTCGAACGGCACGGCCTTGGCGCTGGCGCACAGGTTGTTGGCGCCGGTAGCGACCTCGCCGTCGGGCAACACGCTGGCCGCCATTATTTCCTTGGACCAGGCGCCCGCGCCGTCCTTGGAGATTTGACCGAGCGTATTCCTAGCTTCTGCCGTCTTCGCGTTGGTGACGTACTTCTTCACGCCGAAGATGGCGAGGGCGGCCAAGATGCCAATGATGGCGACGACGATCATCAATTCGACGAGCGTGAAGCCGCGCGAGTTTCGGAGTTTTCTAATCACGGGGTGCATCCTTTGCTGTGGGTCTGCTGACAAGCGCGAGCCGGTCAACGGACCGCGCGCGGCGACTGTTAGTTGTTGGGCTCGCCTTTACCGGCGGTGCCCACGTTTTGCTCTCGAACGGCGCGATTTCGAATTCGCTAACCGCTCTTGGACCGAATCGTCCAACGAATAGTTACTTTGCAGGTCGCATGCCAAGTGCGTCGGATCTCGCCGGTCAGCAGCAATTGCCGATGATTTCGCGATTTACAGCTGAATGCGACGAAAAAGAACGCGCCCCAGTGCCGAAAATTGTCAGTTCGTGGCTGTCGAGCTGACGAAAAGAGTTGGGCGCAATCTGCTCACCGACTCCCACTCTGGGTGGGGTCGAGCGTACTTGTGGCATCAGGTAGGCGGTCCAAGATCGCGCCCCAAGCGCGCCAAGAAGTGGCGCATTCGGCGCTTATCGAAGCACACGCGGCGCTGTTCCAGCTCGGCCCAATCGTCGACATGGCTCCGCGCGAGACGAACGGCATGTCCCGACCCCAAGCCTCGATGAACGCCTGGCGACGCGCCTGAACGCGATCGCGTTCGCTGGCGCCCACGGCTTTTTGCAACAGGGCGCTGACCAGGGTGCGAATCTCCGGGTCGTCGTTTACCTGCAGCATGCGCTCGAGGAACTGACGCGCCGCTGCGTCCTGTCCGGACTTGGTCAAGAGCCCCGCGGCGATCACGCACTGATGCGGAATGTTTTCGTTACTGCCCACTAGCTCGCAGGCGCGGGCCAGCGTTCGGGCGCCGGCCAAGCGCCATTCATCTTGTTCTTTCGGATCCGTGAAAATGGTCGGGCCGAGGTAGGCGAAGAACTGGCCGGCAGAGGCCCAGAGCGCCTGATTGAATGGGAACTCCCGCATGCCGCGCTCCAGAATGCGGCGCGCTTGGCGGTACGCCTCTGGCCCCACTGCCTTGGCTTGCAGCGTGAGCAAGCCATCGGTCATGCGGTAGGGAGCCTCGAACTTGGGATCGAGCTCGTTGATCGTCTCGATGTACTGACCGACGAATTCGAAGGCGCGCCGCTCTTGAATATGAATGCCGGAGGAGACCAGCACGTGCGCGAAGATCAGATCGGCGAGCGCGGAACGATAACCCAAGCTCATCGCCACGACTTGGTTCGGCGGCGGCAGCGCGAAGACGTCGTTCTGAACCTTGGTTCGAGAAAAGCGTTCGTTCAGCGGGCTTCTGAGCGCGCTGATGGCCAGCGCGGCGAGCGCGATCGCAGTGAGTGCGATGAAGTTGTTTCGCCGAGGCCGCATCGTAAACCACGCTCCGGCCCCAGTCAGCAGGAGCTCAGCCCTCGAGGCTAATCGTGCGCCGAATACAAGTCACCCACGAAACTGCCGCTGACAAACACGGTGTCCACGCCGTCATCGTAGATGTTGGCGCGGGCCTTGATCACGTACCAGGGGGCGGCGATGCTCGCCGGCCAATTGCCAACGGTGATGTCCGAACCCAGCGCGGGGAGTGCCGAGTTGTTGCCCGCTGCCACGGCGTACACGAACAGCACGGGCCCGGTCGCTTGCACGTTCAACTCTCCCCAAGCTCCGGCGCTGAAATTCATTTTTTGCAGGCCCGGCTTGGGATTATTCGGTAAATACGTGCTCAAGTTGGCGGCCCCGGAGTACCTGAACGATTCGTCTTTGAACGTCTCCTCCGCCGCCTTGATGTTGACGAACATCGGCATGACCTCGGCGATCTTGGAGCGCGCGACGAACTTGCGATACGAGACGGAGGCGATCAAAGACAGAATGCCCACGATGGCCACGACGGCCATCAACTCCGCGATGGTGAAGCCGCGCGCCGCGGCGCGCCGAGCACAGACCTTGAACGGTGACGCTTGCATGTGACGACCTAGGCTTCGACTATACAACTTAGCTGGGAACGAGCGGCCGCGCTACGCGCGGATTCAGGGCGATTCGTCCGCTTCGGGCCCCGTACGTGGGTAAACCACGCACAAGCGCGCTGGCGCGCGGCACCCGGTTGGTTCGCGCGGGCCCGAGCCGGGCCGGGCGGCGTCACTCGACTTCGCGATTGATTTCCAAGGGCTGAAGCTTGGGCTCGGCGCCGCGTTCCACCGCGCCGGAAATGGAGAAGCTGCTCGTCACGCCGTCGCCGTCGAGATCGCCGCGCGCGCGCGCGGTAAACGTCGAGCGAGAGTCGCTGTTGTTGCTTTCGAAGGCGAAGGAATAGGCGTGCGGGGCGTCGAACGCGAAATCCAACGTGCGCCAGGTGGGGGTGTCCCAGGTGCCCGGCGCATCGAGCACGAGCTCACCGCGCGGGGTGACTGTCGGCGTAAACGGGGCGCTATCTGGATAGGCCCGCTCGGGCGGTAGGCCCGCGGCGCGCAGGGTCGCGTGCGCCGCGATGCGCTTCAAGCCCTCGACCGGCTCGGAAAGACGCGACGCGTGCACGTTGCGTAGAAAGGTCGGAATCATCGTGGCCGCGACCGTGCCAGTCAGGGACACCGCGACGGCGAGTTCGAGTGGCGTCAATGCCCGCATGGGAGCTCGCGCTCAGTGACGCCGCGGCGCCTATGGGAAGCGAACGACGACAGTGGCCGACTTACCCGCTTCGACGTTGATCGTCTTGGTCTTGCGGCCGTGCTCGGAGTTCACGAACACGACCGTGTGCTGGCCCGGCGCAACGCTGACGTTCATACGCGGAGTTTGACCCATGGGGCGTCCGTCCAACACGACGTTGGAGGCGGGGATCGCGTTGAGGTTGACGGTGCCGTTGCCAGTTGCCGGCCTAGCAGCAGGGGCCGGACCCGGAGCTGGGCCCGGAGCTGGGGTCGCACCGAGCGGCCTCGGCGGCGGCGCAGGTGCAGGAGCGGGCTCACTGCCCACCGCGCTCAGATTCACGAGGAACGTGCGCTCGGCCTGGCCGTCTTCGAAAGCGACGCGCTGTTCGAAATCGTTGAAGCCCTTCTTGGTGGCCACGATGCTGTACGGCTTCTCGACCGAGATATCGACCGTGATCGGCAATTGCTGAATCGGACGGCGTTCGCTGCCGCTGACCAAGAGCACCTTCGCGCCCTCCGCGTTGTCACCCAGCTTGATCGTGGCCAAGCCCTTCTTCACGCGCAGCTTGGGCTCGATGGTCTGCATTTGGTCGGCTTCGACCGTGACGTGCTTCTCGAACGAATCGTAGCGCTCGCCGCCGTCGAGGTGCACGAGGTGGTCGCCGGGCGAGAGCTCTTTCAACTCTTGCGGCAGCGGCCCAACCTCTTTGCCGTCGATGGACAGCTTGATGCCTCGGCCTTCGGCCGTTACGCGGATCCCGGTGCCGTCACTGGCGCGGGTGAGCGCGATATTTTGCACGGCTTCATCGCCATTGCTGATCTTGACGGCTTGATCGGCCGTCGGCTGGTAGCCCGCGGCGGTGACCTTCACCAGATGGGTGCCCGCAGCTAGATCCACCACGCGGCACGGCGAAGCCTCGCACTTCTTCGTGCCGTCGACGTAAACCTCGACGGTATCGATCGGTTTATTGCCGGGGCCTGCGACGGTGAGGACCATCGAGCCCTTCTTCGGCATCAGGAACATCGCACCCGCGCCTGCGCCCGCGAGCAGCAACACCACGACGCCAATCATCAAGCTGCGGCCCCCGCCGCTCGGCTGAGCCATCGGCGGGGGTTCGAACACCGCTTGTTGTGGCGGGAGCGGCGCGACGTAGGGGACCGGGACGGCCTTGGGCGGCGGCAGCGGCGCACGCGGCAAAGTGGGGGGCGGAGGCGCGCTCGGCGTCGGGGGCCGCGACATCAGGGTCGCTTGGCGCACGGGCGGCGGCGCGCCGGCGGCCGGCGGCGGGGTGGGCGGCAAGGGCGGCGAACCCGCAGCGGGTGCCGGGGGCGGCGGCGCGCTGTGGAGCAAAGAACGTGCGGTGTCTTCGACGCTCTTGTCGAAGACCATGGTGGCTTCGTCTTCGTCGTCCCAGTCGATGTCGACGCCGGGCTTGGTTTCGGTCTTTTGGCTCGGGACGGGCGTCTCGTCGTCGTCCGCTGGCTTGCTGGAGGCGGCGCGCGCGGGGTTGGTGCTCAGCGGCGGGGCGATCGGAGCCGAAACAGACGGAGGGCCAGCAGACGCGGCAGAGCTGTCGGCGCCTGCTGCGGCAAGCGGCGGCGGCGGTGGCGGCGGCCCGCCAATAGAGGAGGGGCTGGGAGGCGGGGGCGGAATGGGGAAGCCGCCGCTGCCCGTGTTCCTCGCCGGGGGAGCCGGGATGCTGCTGCGCGGTGGGGGCGGTGCCGGCGGACGACTGGGCGTGGGCGGCGGCGGAGGTGCCCCTGGCGGGCGAGTCCCAGGCGCGGCGGGCGCGGCTAAGCCGAGCAACGTTTTCTGGCGGGTAGCCGAGGAAGGCGGTGCAGCAGGTGCTCGCGGCGCAGGCGCGGCACTGGGGCGCGATTTTTTTGCTGCGAGCCCGTCGAAAACGTCCAGATCAGAACCGGCCTTGTCGCTCATCGCTTTCGCTCTTTAGATAGTTGAATCTCGGCCGCCGGCAACGCCTGTTCGCGTCCCCGACCCGAAGATTCTCCGTCCGAGTGGCATCGGGCGATGCGCCAGCCGCCCCCGGAATCGGGGAATATCCGCTATTTGCAGCGGAATTCGTCGCCGCACGATACCCTCCCTTGCCACATCTTGGCGAGAAATATTAAACAAATTAGCGAACTCGCATGATGAGATGGTGATCTCGCTCGCGGGCTCGGCGATCACGTGAGGCGCTGAATCGTTCACATTTCGCTGGGTGTCGAAAGAGTCAGCGGTAACGCACGCGCTTTTGCTGCAGCGGAGCCCAGCGTGTCGGAGGAACGACCGGCGTGTCGGGAAATAGGCGACGTGCGCCCGGGCCTTCTGCTCGTGCCAACCCCACGCCCTGACTCGCCGGCGCACTGGCAGGGTCGACGGGGCCGCCCTCGTGACCCTCGCGAGTGTCACCGAGGACGACCCCGAGTGGTCGGAGGAAGAACACACTCGAGCTGCAACCGAGGCGTTTCAGCAGCTCGATCAGCAGCGGGCCTTCACCGTTCGGGCGCGCGCCGGCGGTGAAGCGCACGAACACGAGCATCCCTGCGGCATCGACGCCCATGGCGGAAGTCGCGCTGTTGCTGATCGCCTCCGCGGCAGCGAAGCCGCGTGTGACGAGTTTCGAGTTGGGCGGCGCGCTACTCGCGATCAGGAAGCGTGCACCGTCGTGATAGAGCGCGAGCGTGCCGATGCCCTCGCCGAGCGGCTGAGTGATGTCGAGTACGCGCTGACTCCCTGCTTCGCCCGCGGCCACGACGCGCAAGAACTTGGGATCCAAACGCATGATGCCGACGTGCGTCTCGGGGCGGCTGGCATCCGGGCGCAACGTGGTTTTGGCGATCGCGTACGGCCAGCCATGTTGCGGTAGGCCCTGCACGCTCCACACGCCTTCCGCGTTCTCGGCGGGTGTCAGCACGGGCGTGAGCGGCTCGCCGGGCAGGATGTGACGCAGAGTGAGGTAGAAAAAATCGCGCTGTTCCGTGTTGATGTAGCGAGGGAAGTTCATCAGCGCCATCAGCCGAATCATGCGCCGCCCCATGAATTCCCAGCCCGCCATCCCGGGCACGGGCCCGCGCGCTTCGGAAACCTCGTCCAGCGCGCGGCCCACCTTGGGCAGCGTGCCGGCGGGTGCTGCATGGTAATATTCGAGCCCGGTGTGTCCGGGGTTCATATCCAAGTGCACGCCGTAGTTGCAGCGGGCGCGCTGCATGGCCAGCGCGAGCACGTCCGGATCGACGCTCGAGCCGTAGAAATAACCGATGAAGCCCTCTTTGGTCATGCACAGCGCGCTGCGCACGGTGCGCGCTTCTTCGGTCCAGCCGGGCGGCACGCCGCCCCACCAATGGCGCTTGTAAGGGTTGATCGCGCCGTCCTGGAGCAGCGCGGTCATATTCTGCCGGAACGAGACGATGTTGGCCGGCACGGGCGCCTCTTCGGGCCAAGTGCCGAACGCGGTAGAGCCGTCACTCAGCTCGGCGACCGTGGCGCCGAAGGGTTTGGGCGGCAGGTACAAAACCTTCTCCGCCATCATCCCGAATTCACCGTGCACCGCTTGGAAACCGCCGTTGAAGCCGGCCAGCATGCGGCCCATGACCGCCGGAGTTCTGGGCACCATGCCGGGTCCGGTCTCTCCGGTCGCGCTCTTGGGTTCTACGGTGCCGCTCATCGCGTGCAGCTCCACTTGCCGCGGATCCCAGAGCGTCACGAACACCTGCGAGTAGATGCGCTTTCGGTCGCTGCGGATGAACGAATACACGAACGGCGAAGAGGCGCCCGGGTTCTTCAGGATGAACGGATCCTTGTCCGTCGAAGACCACTTTCCTTCGCCCTTCAACGGCGGCGAAAGCATCGGTTCCATGGGCGCCGGCGGCCAGCCCGTCGCCGGATCGGTGGCCTCGCTCGAAGGCGTGGTGAACAGATCGCCGAGCTCTTCTTTGACCGCTTCCGAGCCGTCGTCGCCGGTGACCGTGCCCACGATCTGGTTGAAGTGATCGACGCCGTCGAACGCGACCGCCTTGAGCCACTGCATCCGGTCATCCCCGAACCAGGGTAACGCGCGAACGCGATCGACCGCCCACGTCACGAGATTGCCGGGACGGCCCTTGGGCGCCGTCTGCTCTTTCAACCACGGATTGGGATCGAGCGGCCGAGGCGGGTCGGTCTGCATGCGAATGCGATGGGAGTCGGCGTCGACCAAGAGCGCGTTGAGCGAAAAGCCGAGCACCACCTTGTACGCGGGCGGATCGAGCTTGAAGGCGCGCCGCCCGAAGCCGCGCATTTGCCCGGTCTCTTGCAGGTTGGTGAGCGCATTTTGAAACCGGGACAGGGCGGTCCAATTGCGGCCGATCGGGCGCGGCTCCGCGCGCAGATCGACGTATTGAACGCTGGCAATGGCGTTGTCGGCGCCGATCAACCAAGCCGCGCGATCGCCGCTCACGATCAACCCGCGCTCAGTGGCGGCCGAGGTGTCCGAGACATTGAACACGTCCGTCAGTTCGATCAGATGCCCCTCGGGCGAGACGCGCGTCTCGACCACGAATACGTCGGTGGGCTCCGAGCCGTGCTGCGCCAAGGCGACCGCGCGTGGACGCCGGACTGGCGATCTCGCGAGCGTGGCGGAGTCGGTGATGAAGTGAACGTTCTCGGCCTCGGTGCGCAGGCCGCGCTCGGCCAGGGCCAGCACGATCGCGCGGGTCAAATCGGTTTCGGCGCGGGTCTTGGGCGCGACGCCATCGGTCCGCTGCAGCAGCCAGGTGAGCAAGAGCAAGAGCGGCATCGGTCGCAGGCCACGCATCAAGCGCTGCGGCTCGAGCGCCTCGCGACCGATGTGCGGAAGCTGCGGCAGGTTCAGCCGGCGAACCGTCGCGGCCAGGGCTCGCGGACCCCAAGCGTTACCGGCCACGGATGGCTCCGAACTTTCCGACCGTGCTGCGCTTACTCCCGCGAGACATTAAGCCACTACGCCAAACCTGGCGTTATCATCCGCTGCCATCCTGGGCCTAGTTTTCTATCAGCAGCGCCTGCCAACTAAGTTGGCGATTGCCGCAACAGAGTTTGCCGATTGGCACCGGACGCGCCGCTCGCTCGGGTCGCTGCGAGGGAATTATGTCAGCAGTTTCGATATTTTAGCGAATTATTGAGCGAGATCAATGGCGGGCACGTCGCATGCTACGCTCCGTTGCGATGTTTCTTCGTCCTCGGCGTGGTTGGTTGCTAGGCGCATCGCTATTGGCCGTGAGCTGCCTCTCGCCGACGCTGCCTTTGCCGCCGCCGAGCGACCCGACCGTGACCAGTACGGATACCGCGGGGCTCGTGCGTCTGACCGGCAACGTGGAGCCGGAGAGCGAAGTCTTCGCGCTGAACCACAGCACCAACTTGATCCGCGGTCAGTACACGCCCACCGGCGCGTATGACTTCACGCTGGAGGCGCAGGAGCGCGACGGCATCTCTCTCTGGTACGTGCACGGCACGATCCAGAGCCCGACGAATGACTTCGTGCTCAGGATCGAAACTCCAGAACCCTGAGCGCTCCGCGAACGTGAACGAGAAATCGGAGCACGGGACCGCGCGACGTCCCGCACTGGTGCAAGCGGGCTGCCGCGGGGCAACCACAAAAGAAGAGCAGAGGGGGCGCTCGCGAACCAGCAGCGCAGCTCGCGGCGCGTGCCTGTTTCAGCGTGATGAGGAGCGAGGAGGAAGCTCGTTCACGCGCCGGCGAGCGGCTAGCGATACGTGCGCAGGACGCGCCGGCCGTCGCTCGCGCGGTGCGAGATGCCGATCGCCGCGGGGGGTAACTCCGGGCCGGTCGAGTCGTCGTCTTCCAGTTCGCCGACCAAGTCGTAGTCGCTGGCTTGGGTGATGCGCACACGCCGGAACTCACCGGGCAGCGCGCTGCCGCCGGAGAGGTAGACGCAGCCGTCGATTTCCGGGGCCTGCCCTGCGTGGCGCCCCATCATCACGAGCTCGCTGTCTTCACTCGGGCCTTCGACCAGCACGTCCAGCTCTTGGCCGACCATGGCGCGGTTCTTCTTCTTGCTGATCCGGCGCTGAATGCTCATCAGCTTCTTGGCGCGCGCGGCGATCGTCTTTGCCGGCACTTTGTCCGGCAGGGTGCTGGAGTGCGCGCTCGATTCGTCCGAGTATTGAAATACGCCCACGCGGTCGAATTCAGCGAAGCGCACGAACTCACACAGCTCTTCGAACTCTTCTTCGGTCTCGCCCGGGTGACCGACGATGAACGCGGTCCGGAAAAATAGGCCCGGAATGCGCGCGCGCAAGCGCAGCACCAGCTCGCGCAAGCGCTCGCCGCCGTGGCCTCGCTTCATGCGCCGTAGCATGCCGTCGGCGGCGTGCTGAATCGGCATGTCGATGTACGGCACGACCTTCGGATGGCTGCCGATCAAGTCGATCAGGTCGTCCGTCATCTTCTCGGGGTACAGGTAGAAGACCCGGACCCAGCGCAGGCCTGGCACGTCCGCGATCCGGCGTACGGCGTCCGCGAGGTGCGAGCCGTCTTTCAAATCGCGCCCGTAGGCGATGGTGTCTTGCGACACGAGGTTCACTTCCAGAACGCCCGCCGCGACCAAGCCTTCGACCTCGCGCACGATGTCGTCCGTGGGGCGCGAGCGCTGTTTGCCGCGCATCTCGGGGATGACGCAAAACGAGCAGCTGCGGTTGCAGCCTTCGGCGAGCTTGACGTACGCGCTGCGGCCGCGCGTGGACACCCGGCGCGGGTCGCTGGCGGTGACGACCCAGTCCGCCGGGTTACCGACCAACATGCGCGCGGCGTTGCCGCTCAGCACGGTCTCGAGCTTGAGCATGTCGCTCGAGCCCAGGAAATGATCGACCTCTGGCAGATCGGCCGCGAGGTCATCCGGGTAGCGCTGGCTCAGGCAGCCGGACACGACCAGCTTTTGGCACGCGCCGCTGTCCTTGTAGCCGGAGAGCTCCAAGATGGTGTCGATCGATTCCTTCTTGGCGGCGTCGATGAAGCCGCAGGTGTTGACCACGATCACCGAGGCGTCTTCGGGCTCGTTCACGTGGCGGTAGCCGGCGCGCTCGGCGACGCCCAGCATCACCTCGCTGTCGACGCGGTTCTTCGGACAGCCGAGGCTAACGAAGTGGATCGTGCGATCGGCGTCTGCTGCCTGGCTCATTTGTCCATCATGCGGCGGAAGCGGTCGAAGAGGTACAACGCATCGTGCGGACCGGCGGCGGCTTCTGGGTGATATTGTACGCTGAAGGCGTGCGCGTCCGGGGCCTCGAGGCCTTCGCTCGTGCCGTCGTTCAGGTGTAGGTGCGTGCTGCGCGCGACGCCCTTGATGGACTCCACGTCGACCACGAAGCCGTGGTTTTGCGTCGTGATCTCCACTCGTTGCGTGGTTAGATCTTTGACCGGCTGGTTCAGCCCGCGGTGCCCGAACTTCAGCTTGTAGGTGCTGGCGCCGAGCGCGCGCGCGAGCAGCTGATGCCCGAGGCAGATGCCGAAGATCGGCTTCTTGCCGAGCAAGCCGCGGATGCTCTCGACCGCGTAGGGCAGGGCAGCTGGGTCGCCTGGGCCGTTCGACAGGAAGATGCCGTCCGGCTTGAGCGCGAGCGCGGCCTCTGCCGTGGTGTTCGCGGGCACGACCGTGACTTTGAAGCCGCTGTCGACCAAGCAGCGCAGGATGTTGCGCTTCGCGCCGTAGTCGTAGGCCACGACGTGAAAGTTGCGGCCGCTCGGGGCGCTGCCGCCATCGCGCGGATCGAGCGCGGTGACGCTCCACTCCGCGCGCGACTCCTTGAACTCATAACTGGATTTCGGGCTCACGCGCGTCACTAAATCCAGGCCCTCCATACTGGGGGCCGTGCGCGCGCGGTCCACCAGCGTGTCCGGAGCTTCCGTCCCAATGGCGCCATTTTGGGAGCCATTGTCTCGCAGGTGCCGGGTCAGCTTGCGGGTGTCGATCTCGGAGATGCCGATGATGCCGTGGCGAGCGAGGTACGCGTCGAGCGTCTCTTGCGAGCGGTAGTTCGAGACGACTGGGCTCTCTTCGCGGATCACGAAGCCGGCGACTTGCGGCTTGTCGTCCACGCTCTCCGGATCTTCGTTGTTGATGCCGGTGTTGCCGATTTGCGGCGCGGTCATGGTCACGATCTGACCGGTGTACGAGGGGTCGGTCAGCACCTCTTGGTAGCCGGTCATGCCGGTCGTGAACACCACCTCACCGACGGTGGTGATGTCCGCTCCGAAGGCGTTACCCGGAAAAACCGTGCCGTCAGCGAGGGCGAGGTAGGCGCGGCGCGTGCTCACAGCACACCTCCGGCCGTCTCGAAAGCAATCCGACCTCGGGCCAGAGTGAGCATGATCTTTCCTTTGAGTTCGTGCTTCATGAACGGCGTATTTCGACTCTTGGACTGGAACGGAATTTGGTCGACCATAAGCATCGCCTCCGGATCAATCAATACGACCTCGGCCAGCGCTCCCTCGCGGATGCGGGGGGCTTCGATGCCCACGATCCGCGCGGGGCGGGCGGAGAGCGCGTCGATCAAGCGAGCGAGGGTGAGGCCGGATTGCCCCACCAATTTGAACAGCAAGCCGAAGCACAGCTCGAGGCCGATCATGCCTGGCTTGGCTTCCGAGAATTCGCAATCCTTCTCGATCGAGGAATGCGGCGCGTGATCGGTGGCGATGGCGTCGATCGTGCCGTCGGCCAGGGCCCTCCTCAGCGCGTCGATGTCGGCTTCCTCGCGCAGCGGCGGGTTCACCTTGCAGCCCGTGTCGTAGCCCAGCACCGCTTGATCGGTGAGCAGCAGGTGGTGCGGCGTCACCTCACAGCTGACGGCGATGCCGCGCGATTTGGCTTCGCGAATGATGCGCACGGCGCCCAGCGTGGAGATGTGCGCGGCGTGGTAGCGGGCCTTGGTGTACTCCGCGATCAGCACGTCGCGGGCGATGATCACGTCTTCGGCGATGCGCGGCCAGCCACGCAGGCCGAGCTTGGCCGACACTTCGCCCTCGTGCATGTCTGCGCCCGCGGTCAGGTCGTGATCCTCGGCGTGTTGAATCACCGGTAGATCGAAGTTCTTCGCGTACTCCAGCGCGCGGCGCATCACGGCCGAGGACATCACGCACACGCCGTCGTCGCTCACGCCCACCGCGCCCGCGTCGCGCAGCTCGGCCATCTCGGTCAGCTCTTTGCCGTGCTGGCCCATGGTGATGGCCGCGATTGGGTGCAGGCTCGGCCCACCTACCTCCGCGGCGCGGCTCTTCATCAGCTCGGTCACGGCGCGGTTGTCGTTTACCGGCTTGGTATTGGGCATCACGCACACATGCGCGTACCCACCCGCCGCCGCCGCGCGCAGGCCGCTACGGATGTCTTCTTTGTATTCCTGCCCGGGCTCGCGCAGGTGCGCGTGCATGTCCACGAAAGCCGGCAAGAGCAGCTTGCCTCGGCCGTCGATCACGCGGGCATTTTCGGCGCTCGTGAGGCCGAGAGCGGCATCCCGGCCCACGCGGGTGATGCGGCCACGCTCGAGCACGACGTCACCTTGAACGTCCAGGTTGCCGCTCGGGTCGAACGCGCGCACGTCGCGGATGATGAGTAGTTCGGGGGGGGCGTCCACGGCGGCGGGTGATAGCACACGGCAGGGCCAATGTGGGCGGGGCCGGCCGAAGGGCCACGCGAAGGCCCGGATACCGCCCCGACCGGCCGCAAAGGGCGTGTTAGATTGATTCCGGTTATGGCGGACGAATCGAATTCCACGAAGAAGCCAGCTCCCAACGCACGCCCTCGGTCGGTCCCGCCGCCGCTCCCGCCCAATTCGCGCGCGCCCAAGGCTCCCGAACCCGCCCGCAGCAAGGCCCCCCCCGCGCCGATGCGCTCGGCTGCGCCGCCGCCGGCTCCGCGCCGGTCTCGCGAAGAATCCCCTTCGGTGCCTTCGCTGCCCGAGCCGCCCGTGGTCGCGGTCGCGCCGAGCTCATCGCCGAAGTCCGCGCCGACCTCGTCGCCGAAAGCTGCACCGACCTCATCGCCGAAGGCCGCCGCGCCGATCTCGTCGTCGAAGGCCGCGCCGCCCGCGAAGCCCAAACCCGCGCCCAGCGTTTCGGCTTCGCACGCGCCGATGCCGGTCGCGGTGAGCGAGCTCAGTCAGGCCGGTCGCGCCGCCGTGATCAAGACTCTGTCTTTCGGAACACACGAAGAAACCGTCAGCGATGCCCCGACGCTGCTCAAAGCGAGCATCCTCGGCGATCGAAACCAGGCCTCGGTGACGCGCGTGCAAAACGCCAAGGACCTGATTTTTGCCTGCGAGCGGGAGCTCGAGCAAAAGCCGGCGCCCACGCCCCAGCGCGCGGGTCGATTGCACTTCGAAATCGCGCGCTTGCAGGACAGCTCGCTCGGCGATCTGGCGAGCGCGGCGGAGCATTATCAGAGCGCTCATCGTTTGCTGCCCGATCACTTGCCGTCGATTTTGGGGGCGCGGCGCGCACTGCTCCAAGCCGGGCAATTTGCAGCCGCTCTGCCGCTGTTCGATGCCGAGCTGCGCGCGTCCTCCAACGCCGCCAAGAAGGCGCTGGTTTCACTCGAAAAGGCGCGCATCCTAGACGAGAAGCTCGGCCTCAAGCGCGAGGCGCGCGACGCGTACGAGGCCGCGCTGGAGTTGGACGAGACCAACCCTTCGGCGCTGCGCGCGGTCGAACGAGCCGAGCTCGCGGCGAAGGCCTGGGATGCGCTGGAAAAGACCTATCAGCGCGCGGCACAAGTGTTGACGTCGGATGGGCGACATCGCGCGGCGGTGCTGTCCGAGCGCGCGCGCCTGTTCGAGGCCCACAAGCGCGACAATCACACGGCGACCGAGCTCTATCAGGCGGCGTTCGAGGCCGATCCGGGCGCGCCTTCTGCTATTTTGGCGCTCAAGCGGCTGCACACGGCGCATCAGCGCCACCACGACCTGATCACGGTGCTGGAGCGCGAAGCGGTGCTATCGGCCGATCCCGCGGTGCGCGCGCTGTCCTTGTATCGCGTGGCGCGCCTGTACGCCGATCGCATCGGCAGCTTGGAGTCTGCGGCGGACGCGCTGGAACGCGCGCTGTCGCACGTGGCCGACGAGCCGATGATTTTGGAAGAGCTCGCGCGCGTGTACGAGCTCGCGCGCCGTCACGGCGATTTGGTGCGCGTCCTGGAGCTCATCGCGGGCAAGCTCGAAGTTTCCACCGAACGCGTCGGTATTTACCATCGGCTCGCGCAGATCTACGAGGACAAGCTCGCGAACGAGTCGCGCGCCATCCAATGGTACGAGCGCGCGCTTTCGGCCGAACGCGGCTACGTGCCGGCCATTCAGGCGCTGGCCAAGCTCTACACGCGCAGCAAGCAGTGGCAAGAGTTGGTCCGCGTGCACACCGGCGAGGCCGAGGCCACGACCGATCCTGCGCGGCGCGCGGCGGCGTACGGGCGCATCGCCCAGATCTACGAATCGGAGCTGAAGATCGTGGATCAGGCAGTGCAGCACCACGCGCGCGCGCTCGGCGTGCTGCCTGGCTACGCTCCGTCGTTCAAGGCGTTGACCCGCCTGTACACCCAGGCCCAGCGCTTCCCGGAGCTGGCCGAGCTGTACGAACGCGCGGTGGACGGCGCGGCCGACGACGAGACCAAGATCACCTATCTGTTCAAGGTCGGCCGCTTGTACGAAGACGCGCTCGAAGCGCCAGCCCAAGCGCTGACCGCGTACCGCCGGATCCTAGACGTGGATCCTCAGCACCTGGGCGCGATCCACGCCTTGCAGCGGGCCGCCGAGCGCGCGGGCCGCTTCAAGGATTTGGTGCAGGCGCTCGAGCTCGAGGCCCAGAAAATTCCGGACAAACGCCAAAGACTCGCGATCTTGCATCGCGCGGGTGAAGTGTCCGAGGTCGAGCTGGGCGACGATGACGCCGCGCTCGCCTTGTTTCGTAAGATCTACGATCTCGATCGCACGTACGCGCCGGCTTTGGCCAGCCTCGGCCGGCTGCACTACAAGGCCGGCCGCTACGAGGACTTGCTCGAGACGTATCAGGCCGAGCTGCGCATCTCCGGCAAGAACCCGCAGTCCGCGGCGCTCTTGTTCAAGATGGGCGAGCTGTACGAAGAGCGCGTCGGGCGCGACGAAGACGCGATCATCTCTTATCGCAAGGCGATCGAGATGGATCCGTTCAACCAGCAGGCGCTGCACGCGCTCGGCCGCAAGCTGACCGAACGCAATCGCTTCGACGAATACGTGAAGCTGTTGGAGCTCGAGCTGAGCTCGCTCAAGGATCCGGCGCAGCGCGCGCGGACCTCGTTTCGGCTGGGCGAGGTCTACGAGTATCGCTTGAAATCTCCGGAGAAGGCGCTCGTGGCTTACGAAGCGGCGCTCGGCGTCGAGCCTGATTTTCGCCCCGCGCGCGACGGCCGCCTCCGGCTGTTGACCGAGGCGCGCGACTTCAAGCGCCTAGTGGATGAGCTGGCCCGCGAGGCCGAGAGCGCCAAGGATCCGAAGCTCGCCGTCGCGGCGAGGCTACGCGAAGGCGAGGTGTGGCGCGACGAACTCGCCGATCCGGTGCGCGCGATCAGCTGCTTCGAAGCGGTCCTGCACAAAGACCCTGGGCACGTCGACGCGCTCTTGGCGCTCGAGCCGCTGTACGCCGAGCGCGGCGCCTGGGATCTGCTGTGCCAAGTCCTGTCCTCCGAAGCGCGCGTGTTCAACGAGCCGGCGGCCCGCGTGGGCGCGCTGCGCGAGCTGGCGCGGGTGCAGGAAGAGTTCGCGGGCGCCTCGCCGGAGCAGGTGCAAAATAGCTATTTCGCGATTTTACAGCTGCTCCCGACCGATCTCGCGGCGCTGCGCGCGCTCGAGCAACGAGCGCTGCGCGAGGGCGACAAAAAGCTGCTCTCGCACATCGACGCCAAGCTCGGCGCGATGGTGGAGGAGCCGCAGCTGATCGCGCTCTATCACACGCGCTTGGCCGAAGCGCTCGAGGAGCTCGGTGACGGCTCGGCCATGGAGACGTTCCGTTCGGCGCTCAGACACGATCCGGAGAGCATCGCCGCGGCGCGTGGTTTGAGCCGGATCGCCGAACGCGGCCAGCTGCCCGAGCTGCTCGAGGAGGCGGCCGAGAGCGAGGCGCGCATCGGGCTCGATCTGGGCGTTTGTGCGCGGCTCTTGCTCAAGGCCGCGAACTGTCGCACCGAGCGCGGCGACGTCGCGGGCGCGGTGCAAACCCTTTCGCGCGCGCTGGAGATCAACCCCGAGCACGAGCCTGCTGCTGCTCGCGTGCGCGAGCTATTGCTCGCGCGCGGCGAGGTCGATCGGCTGATCGCGCTCTTGAGTCAGGCCGCGACCGCCGCCAAGACGCCGGAGCGGGTGGCCAGCATTTGGGTCAGCGTCGCCGAGCTGTACGCGGACAAGAAGAACGATCTCCCCGCGGGGCTCGCCGCGCTGCACCGGGCCAAGAATCTGGTGCCCGGTCACGTCCCGACCTCGATGAAGCTCGCCGATCTGTACACCCGTGACGGTCAATGGGCGCAAGCGGTGGAGCGCCTGACCCAGGTGATCGTGCAGGGTCCCAGCGATGACGTCTTGGTCGAAGCGCACGTGCGCCTGGCGGCGGTGCTCGACGAACACCTGGGCGACGCATCGCGCGCGCTGAGCAATCTCAACGCGGCGCTGGTGCGCGATCCCAATCATCGCGCGGCGCTGGAGCGCTTGCTCTCGCTGCAGCGGCGTCAAGGTAAATTGGACGAAGCGGCCGAAACGGCGCGCCGCTTGGTCAAGGTCTCGCCCGAACTGAACGCGCGCGTCGCGGCGTTGGTCGAGGTGGGCCGCTTGGAGCGCAGCCGCGGTCAAGGCGCCGCAGCGATTCAAGCCTACGAGCAGGCGGTGGCGCTGGTCGGCGTGGATGGCGCGGCGGCCGCCGAATTTCGCGAGCTGGTCGCGAGCGAAGGCCGCAAAGGGCCGGCCAACTATGGCCGCTACGTGGCGGCCTTGTCACGCTTCGCCGAGGATGCGCCGTCGTCGTCGCCGGCACTCATCCCGACCTACCTGGAAATCTCGCGCGTCCTGTCGGACGACATGGGTGAGCTCGAGCAAGCCGTGCAAGCCCTGACGCGCGGCCTGGGCAAGCTCGGCGAGCGGGTCGAGCTGCAAGCGGAGCTGGCTACGCGGCTGCTGCGCGCGGGCCAATTCGCGCCGGCGGTAGCGGCGGCGCGGCGCGTCATCGAGACCGACGTGATGCGGGCATCGGCCTGGCGCGAGCTCTCCGAGGGCTTCAAGGGCCTCGGCCGCGTCCCGGAAGCGACGCTTTCACTCGCGCCGCTCTTGGCCATCAACGCCGCGACTGACCTCGAGCGCGCGACCCTGAGCGCGCGACCGTCTCGCGCGGGGGCAGGCCACGCGGGAGCGTTCGATCTGAGCCAATTGCAAGCCATCGCGGCCTTGCCTGCGGATGACGCAGCCACCGCTCTCTTGGCGCAGATTGCGGAGGGCTTGGGCAAGGTTCACCCGCCGGAGTTAGAGCGCTTCGGGGTCAGCACTCGCGATCGCATCAGCGCCAAATCGGGGCACCCACTGCGCGCGCTCGCCGATCGCGTGGCCAACGTGTTCGGCGTCGAAGAGTACGATCTGTACCTGCACCGCGCGCCCAGCTCTGCCATCGACGTGGAGTTCAGCGATCCGGTCTCGGTGCTCGTCCCGAGCGGCTTTGCCAAGCTCGGCGAGGGTCAGCAGGTGTTCTTGCTCGCTCGCGTGATGGCCAACATTTCGCGCAGCTTGCAAGCGATCGATCGGCTCTCCGCTGACGCCTTGGCGGTGCTCTTGGCCGCTGCCGCGCGCATCGTGGACTCGTCATTCGCCGCGGGACTCGCGGACGAAGAGTTCCTGAACAACCACGCGCGGCGAGTCTCGCGCTCGCTGCCCTGGCTCGGGCGTGGCGCGGTGGAGGAGGCGGCGCGCGCATACATCGCCGCGCCGCGCTTGGATCCCGCCGAGTGGTTGTTTCGGGCCCGGCTCGGGGCGCAGCGCGCCGCGTTGATCGTCGGTGATGATTTGCCCGGCAGCATCGGGCTCTTACGCCAGACCGAAGGCGATCTCGCGGGGCTCACCGGCGCCCCCTTGGCTCAAGGCATGCGCAGCGTGCATGATCTACTGCGCTTCTGGGTCAGCGACGCGGCGCTGGCCGCGCGCCGCAAGCTCGGCACGCTGTGATTCAGAACGGGCTCTTGGCGCGCTCGGCCAACAGCCCTTCGAGTGAGTTCCACAGCGCGCGCACGCTTTGAAAGCGATCGTCGGGCTCGATCGCCAGCGCTTTCTCCACCCAAACGTCGACCGCGCGCGGCAAGCTCGGCCGGAGCGCGTGCAGGCTCGGGCGCTCGCCCTTCATCGCCCACGAGCACACGTCCAGCACGTTGCCCTTGGGCGTGGGCGTTCGCCCGCTCAGCGCACGAAAAACCAACACGCCCAGCGAGTAGACGTCGACCCGGTGGTCGAGGATGCGCGAGATCCCCTTCCAAGCCTCGGGTGAAATGTAGCTGGGGGTGCCCGCGACCATCCCGTCGGCGGTGAGCGCGCTCGCGTCCAGCATTTTCGCCAAGCCAAAGTCGAGCAGGCGCACGCCGCCGCCGCGCGCGGCATCGACGATGAACACGTTGCTCGGCTTCAGATCGCGATGCACGATGCCCTTTTGATGCGCGGCCTCGAGCGTATCCACGATCGGCCGCATGATCTCGAGCAGCTTCGGCTTCTTGAGCCGGCCTCCGACGCGCTCGGCCTCGCCCAGGTAGTCCTCGAAGTCTTTGCCGACCAAGACCTCCATCACTAAATACAAGCTGCCGTCTTGAGCGGTGTTCAAGCCGTGCACGTACACGGCGCTAGTGCCGCGCAAGCGGGCCATGGCCACGGCTTCTCGCTCGATGCGCCGGCAGTATTCGGGGTCGAGTGATTTGCCGTCGCCCAAAAACTTGAGCGCGACTTCTTCACGCGTCTCGAGATCGCGAGCCCGATACACGATGCCATGTGCACCCGCGCCCAGCTTGTCCAAGATCCGGTAACGGTTGTTGACTACGTCGCCGGGTCCGAAAGCCATGGGATGATCGACAAGAATAGCCCAGGAGGGTACTCTCCGCCTACTCCTTGTGCCAAACTCGCGCGCGTCCCCGTCCGATCGGTGCGCGCCCCGCCGATAGAACCCGCTAGATGGATTTCAAAGCATTACTTGGCCGCGCGACCAGCCTCAGCGTGCGGCGTTTCACGCCTTCCGGCGCATTCTTGGGCGATCCCGCCAATTTAGCGCCGGATGCGCCGTGTTTGCTGTTGATCGGCTCGGAAATTCCGGTCGGGGCCCAAGTGGGGGACTTGCTGGACGTCTTCGTGTACCTCGACTCCGAGGATCGCCCGCTCGCCACGACGCGCACGCCCAAGCTGAGCTTGGGTGAGGTGGCTTTCCTGCGCGTGACCAGCTGCACGAGCTTCGGCGCCTTCGTCGACTGGGGCCTGGCCAAGGAACTGCTGGTGCCGTTCAAAGAGCAAACGCGCGAGCTGCATGTGGGGTCGCGTGAGCCGATCGGCGTCTATCTGGACGATTCGGGCCGCCTCGCCGGCACGATGCGCATCGCCGAGCTGCTCGATCTCGAGCCCAATGACTTCACTGAGGATCAATGGCTCGAAGGCGAGGCTTGGCGCAATGATCCGGAGATTGGCCTGTTCGCCATCCTCGAGCGTCGCTTTCTAGGCATGGTGCCCGCGTCCGAACCGCATCGCTTGACGCGGGGCCAGGCTGCGCGCTTTCGCGTCAGCCATTTGCACGCCGACGGTAAGGTCGAACTCTCGCTGCGCGCCCATGCCCACGAGGAGCTCGAAAACGACGCTGAAATCGTGTTGCGGAGCCTGAGCAAGCCGGGCGCGGTGCCGGTCGGCGATCACTCGTCGCCCGAACAACTGCGCGAGCTGTTCGGCTTGAGCAAGAAGGCGTTCAAGCGCGCTGCGGGGCGTTTGCTCAAGCAGGGCTTGGTCTCGCTCGACGCGCAGGGCTGCTTGGTCAAGGTGCGCGCTCGCGATTGAGCCTCTGCCCTGGGCAGAAATGAGCTCAAGGGCGTGGTTGGCGGAAACACCAAACCATCTGGTTGTTGGCGACGTTCGTCGTTGCGCTCACCATTTCCCAGCCCCGCATGCCGGCGGCGTTGGCTTTGAAGCTCACGTCATCGACGCTGCCCGCCTCGAAGCAGAAGTACGACCAGCGCTGCTCGACCACCGCGGCAGCCTCGGCCTTGGGCACGCCATAGCGAGTCGAACTGGCGACGCAGCCCACGATGAATCCGAGCGAAATGCCGAGCCCAATCAAAAATCCGCGCATGACCCGCATCTCGAACCACCTGGACGCCGAGTGCCAGCAGTTTTTGTGGGGTCTGGGACGAGCGGCGGTGCTCGTGCTGGTTTGTCACCGGTTCCTCTTGCATCTTCCCGCCCCGCTGAGGTAGACCCGGCGCGCCAGTTGGGACCTGATCGGCTTCGCGGCCGACCCCTGGTGATACGCAAATTGTACAGACGAGTGCCTGGGTTCTTGGGCCGATCCAAGAATGCCGACGTGGCGGAATTGGCAGACGCACGTGGTTCAGGTCCACGCGATCGCAAGGTCGTGGGGGTTCAAGTCCCTCCGTCGGCACTCGGTTATCGGGAGCTCTGCTCCCGCCCCGCAAAGCGGGGCCCCACCCTCGGTTTTGGGGCCCCGGCCCCAAAACTGGAGTGACGTCTGAGCGCGGCAAAGACGCTCCGCTCCCGCCCCGCAAAGCGGGCCCCACCCTCGGTTTTGGGGCCCCGGCCCCAAAACTGGAGTGACGTCTGAGCGCGCAAAGACGCTTCGCTCCCGCGCTGCAAAGCAAGGCTCTAGCCTCGGTTTTGGAGCTCGCCCCAAACTTGGAGTGAGCTCTGCGCGCGGCAAAGACGCTCCGCACTCGGCCCGCAAAGCGGGGACCCATCCTCAGTTTGAGGCCCCGGCCCCAAAACAGGCCGCGGCGGGTGCGACACAAAAAGTAGAAGGCCGAGCTGGTTACCCTGCTCGGCCTTCTGACTTTTGTTACTGGCTAACTCTGGCGTGAGAGCTCAGCGAGCGCGCTTCTCGCCGCCGGGAGGGGGCAAGGGGGGCGGCGCAGCGCCGGTGGGCCGCGGCAAGGGCGGGGGCGCGGAGCCGCGGCGCGAGTTTGCGGTGGGAGGCGGGAGCGGCGCGGTCGAGGGCGGGGGACGCAGCGAGGGATGCGCTTGCTCGTAGCGGTGGCGCTCTTCGAACAACACCACCTTGATCAGCGAGTCCACGTCCGCGTCGCGGATCACTGGATCGTTGATGTCGATGCTCGGATCCAAGAGCTCGATCAACGCCAAGAGCGCGCTCGACATCTGCGCCGGGTTCGGGAACGAGTCGCGGATGCACAGCTCGCGCGCTTCGTCGGTCGACGCGCTCAGCAGCTCCGCATACATCGACTCGATCGACAGCAGCACGGGCGTGGTCAGGGCCTCATGGTGCGGGGGCAAACGGCTGATGCCCGCGAGCTTCTCCAGCACACGCCGGCGCGCCTCCTCTTCCGGAGCGGGTCGCTGCGCATTTTGAATCAGCTTGTCGACGTCGTCTTCGGCCGCGGCCATTTCGGCCAGGCTCTCTTCCGGCTTGCGGGGCGCGCTGCTCGGCGGTTTCGGCGGGGGTACGGACTTGTGCGCATCGGCCGTCGCTTCTTCCTTTGCCGTCGGAATGGACGAGCTGCGAGTCGTCGGACCATTGGGCGCCGAGGGGGGCTTGGCCTCGACCGGGGCCGCGGCTGCGGGCAAAAGGAAGCCCGCGGGCTTGGCCACGCGCTCGACGATCACCGATTTCCACACGTGTTCGAGCGGTACGTAGCCCACGATCTGCGGCAAGGACACGCTGTCCAAGAGCGCCTCTTCGGTCAGCGGCTTGCGTTCGCGGCCGAGCTTCAGCGCATGGGCCACCAGCTTTTGTAGTTCCTTGTGCGGCAAGCGCGTGGACAGCATCTCGAAGGTGATGCCATCGGCGATGTCCGCGAGCGAGATCAGGTCTTCTCGAAGTGCGTTCTCGAGCGTGAAGGTCATGCGGCCGATCGCGCGGTCGCGATTCGCTTCCGCATTCAGCGTCGACCAAAATTCGTCTTCCACCAGGAACGACCACAACCGCGGTGCTTCCAGGTAGCGCACGCGGTCGTCAGCCGGAAACAGCTCCAAGATCGCGGCGGCGTCGGTCAGCCCTTCTTCGATGGCGATGCGCAGATCTTCTGCGCCGGAAGTGGTCGACTTCTTGATCGCGATCTTCTGGTGGACGCCGGCAGCCTTGACCAAAATCTCGGCGCGCAGCTCGTGGGCCGACTCGAGCGCGACCATCAGGTCGAGAGGCTTGAAGTGCCTCAAGAAATCATCGGCAGTGCGAAAGCCTTGCGCCAATGTGTGGGCGAGGGCTTGAGCGAGAAAACGTTCGGCTCCAGTCTTCAGAGAGGACTTGAATGCAAAGGCGGTGTCGGACGAGATTTTCCCCATGGGTGGTGGGGTTATCGTAAGGGCATTTGAGTGTCGTACCTCAGACCTTTTTGTAGGTCTTACGTGATCTGCTGCGGCTAGAACTTTGCGCGCTGAGCCCATGGATGCGGGCTGCCGCCTCGGCTGCCGCATCTTCGAAGCGATTGAGCGCTTCCCTGCGCTGCGCGGGTGGCAAGCGCGTCCCAATGAACAGTTCGCTCGGCTGCACCGAAAGCGCTTGCGCGAGCTTCGTGAACAGGGCGGGAGCGAGTTGGCCCGCGGCGTTGAGCAGCAGGCTGCCATCCAAGGCCAGCGCCAGTGGCGGCGCCGAGAGAGTCCGTTTCTTTGGCATGTCGCCTCCTCAGTGCGAAGCGTGTGCCATACAAAAATCAGGGAAATGTGCGGGATGCGGGTCCCGAAATGAGATGTTTGTCTCGACTTGGCTGTCTCGACCACGGATAGCTGGCCTGGCGGTGGCCCATTTTCGGCCGGCTTTCGCCGTGTCGGTCGGCCCGGTTGCCCGCTCCAGAGTCGGCTATCCTCTACCCGTGAGCTCCGACAACATTCCCAGGTCCGGCGGCGCGGCGGGCATCGCGCTCACGGCGATGCAGGTGGACGTCACCACGCGCCTGGGCTCGCACGCCCCGGCCACTGGCACGGGTTTTCCGACCCTGGATCGCATGCTCCACGGCGGCCTGCGCAGCGGAACCGTGTTGGCGATCGCGGGCGCACCCGGTGTCGGGCGCACGGCGCTGGCACTGTTGATTGGCTATATGGCCGCACGCGCCAAGGCCGGCGTGGTGTTCGCCAGCGCCTCACTCGACGCCACCGAGGTCATGGCCCGGCTCACTGCGCGGGCGCTGTACCGCGAGTACCCGGAGGTACACACACCGTACGGCATGATCTGGTCGGGGCAGGCCTGGCAAGACGCCGCCACTCACCGCGCGGTCGCGGATTCTGTAGAAACCGTGGTGAAAAAAGTGGGCGCGCTGCTTCACCTGTACCGCGCTCGAGGGCTCGAATCGACGCAATCGCTGGCCGAGTGCGCCGCTCAGCAATGGTCACGCCACGAACGCGCGGCGCTCGTGGTCGACGACATCGAGGCCTTTTCGGCCATCGGCGGCGGCTCGGTTTCGCACGCTGCCGCAGCCAATAGCGGCATGGAAGGGCGCGTCACCCACGTGGCCTACGATCTGCGCCGGATCGCCGACCAAGGCTGCTCGGTCGTTTTTACCACGCTGTCGCGGCACGCAGACTTCGTCGCTCCGGCGGTCACGATCGCCGGCGAGCTGCGCGCGCTGGCAAGCGCTCCCGCAGAAGCGGGCGCGCGCGCGATGGAACTCTTCGTGTACAAGAATCGCGTGGGCGAGACCGGCAGCGTGCCGCTCCGTTTCATTCCTGGAGCAGGTCTGTTCGAGGAATCGAAGCCGCAGCCGTGACCACGGTTCAGCCCGGCTCACGCTTCATTTTGCACGCGGACATGGACGCGTTCTACGCGTCCATCGAGCAGCGCGATCATCCGGAGCTGCGCGGACGGCCAGTGATCGTGGGCGCCAGCTCCCCGCGAGGCGTGGTCGCGGCGGCCTCGTATGAAGCGCGTAAATATGGGGTGCGCTCGGCGATGCCCGGCTTTCGCGCGCGCGCCTTGTGTCCAGAAGGCGTGTTCGTGGCGCCGAACATGGCGCGTTATGCCGAGGTCTCCGAGCAGGTGCATGCGGTCTTCGGCGAGTTCACGCCCGAGATCGAGCCGCTCGCGCTGGACGAAGCGTTCCTCGACATCACCGGCTCGGAGCGTTTGTTTGGGGGGCCGCTCGAGCTCGCGACCCAGCTCAAGCGGCGCGTTCGCGAGCAGACCGATCTGACCGTGACCGTGGCCGTCGCGCCCAACAAATTGGTCGCCAAAATCGCCTGTACGTTAGCCAAACCCAATGGCCTCCGCGTCGTCTCCGCGACCGAGGTGCGCGCCTTACTCGACCCACTACCGGTGCGTCGGCTGTGGGGCGTCGGTCCCGTATTGGCCCAAAAGCTCGAGCGTTTGGGCCTGAAGACGTTGGGGGAGTTGGTCAGCTACGATCCCCGACAACTCGCCCGGGAACTCGGTGACCGGGCCGCTGAGTTGCAAGCGCGTGCGGCCGGTGTCGACACGCGGCCCGTCGTTTCCACGCGGGCCGCGAAATCGATCGGCGAAGAGAACACGTTCGAGGCAAATATCAGCGAGCGCGAACAGGTGAGCGCAGCGCTCACCGCGCACGCGGACGAAGTGGCGCGGCGCTTGCGACGCTCGGGCTACGTCGGCCAGACGATCACGCTCAAGATCAAGCTCGGTCAGTCACGCGCTCGCCGCGCCGCCCGCGTTCCAGGCGAAGACGGTGAGGAGCCGGTCTACCCCCTGCTTACGCGCGCCAAGACGCTCCGCTTGCCGACCGATGACGGGCGGCTGATCCGCGATGTCGTCCTCGAGCTCTGGGATGCCGCGAATGTGGGTGAACCGGTGCGCTTGCTCGGCGTGTCGGTTTCACAGCTCAGCGCCTCCCAACAGTCACAACTCGAGCTGTTTACGGAATCGGCGCGTCCCAAGCGGCAACTGGGCGTGGCGCTGGACGCGATTCGCGAACGGTTTGGGCGGGATGCCATCGGTCCGGCCGTCGGTCGTTTCGAAAAAGTCACGCCGAGCATGCGAAAAAAGCGCGGTGAGTGAAGGCCGGCACACGCCTAGGCCAGCAAGCCGACTGCGCGCGAGAAAAGCTCGTGGTCTTCACTAGTTAAGTGAAAAAGTGTGCCACGCACCCAAGCTGCCACCCCCACCCACGGAGGCCTACCCGTGTCCTTTGGGCGGAAACCGGTTCGTCATAGGATTGCAATAGGAATCAAGCAGTTGTAAGAGGGCTGCCACCATGACACGAAAGTCGGGGCTCATGGTGGTTCGGTGTGGGTTTCAGTCTTGCACTCAGCTTAAATTACTTAATAGTTCTTACTACTTAGCTGGATTTCTGGCGATTGTGCCAAGTTGGCATGATAGATGCTTAAGGGCCAGCGGGCGTTATCGCCCACATGTTACGTGACTAACCTAGGTTATTCGGAGGAATGGATATGAAGAAGCTAACTGGCTTGCTCGCAGTGGTCGCGCTCGGCGCGGGCATCGCGCTTGTGGGATGCGGAAGCGACGACGACACGACCCCGGGCAATACGGCCGGTGCTGCTGGCAAAGCTGGCGGCGGTAGCGCAGGCAAGGCTGGCGGCGGCGGTAAGGCCGGCGGCGGCGGCGAAGCTGGCGTCGAAGACGTCGGTGGTGCTGGCGGCGTGGGCGGCAGCGGCGGAGCGGAAGAGCTCGGCGGCGCCGGCGGCGTTGGCGGTGTTGCTGGCGACTCGGGCGAGACGGCTGGCGCTGGTGGCGACGAGGCCGAAGGCGGCACCGGCGGCGTCATCTGATTGCCCCCGTTCTTTCGCCCGGTGCGTATGCGCCGCGCAAAAGAACAAGCACTTTGCTGAATGCAACAGCGCGGCAGGTCCGGACCTGCCGCGCTGTTGTCTTTTGTGGGTTCTACGCGAGCGCGCTAGGCTCAGCCTGAGCATGATGGGTACGAGCCGCGCGAACGTGAGTCGCTTTCGATCGCTGATCTGTATCGGCGCCGCCGTCCTTTCCAGCGCCTGTGCAGCGCGCTTCGATCCAGCCAATTTTCAAGGTACGCGCGAGGCTCGGCGCGCCGAACCGGAAGCCATCACCTTGCTGGCCGTGCGCACGAGTGAGCTCGCAACGCTCGGCACCGTGCACGACAGCTGCACCCTGAAGCCTGGCTTTCGTCGCCTCGAGGGCGAAGCGCTGAGTGATTTGGATTGCTCGAGCGAACGGCTGCTGTTCGCGCTGCGTGAATCGGCGGCGAGCGCCGGCGGGGAAGCATTGCTTGGCGCACGTTGCAGCTCGCGGCGTCTGGGCACGCCTGAAAGCTACGAACTCGTCTGCACTGCGGAGGTGGCTCGCTATCGCAGCAGCGCCTCGACCAAGCTGCGGCCGCTGAGCGCGCCGCGTTCGCTTGCCCCGGGCAGGCCTGCACCGAGCGCCAGCGATGTGCAGCGGATCGATGAGCCCGACGCTTCGCTCGCCTTCCGCATTTCCCTGAATTTCGAGCCCGCGGTCTCGATCTTCGAGCGACCCGCCCGGCGCGCCGCGGACGTTCACGAGCTTCCGCGCATGCCGCTGTCACATCTTCGCCTGGGTGATCTGGCTGCCAGCTGCGAAGACGACTGCGACGAACGCGCGCTGCGCTACGGAGTGTTGATCGCCGCCGGCCGTTTGGGCGCGCCCGACGTGGTGGGCGTGCGCTGTTTTCGCTCGGCCAATCGCAGTTCCTGCGTTGGAACGCTGGCGGCGCCCGAGCACGACGAATAGCTCAGGCGCTCTGCCAGTCGAAGCGCGTGGGCACCGCGATTGCGTCCAAAAGGCTCAAGCGTACGGGGCACTGATTGGCGGCCTGTTCGAACTCCGCGCGCGCGTCCGCGACGCTCAGCGTCGCGCTCGGAGGCAGCGTGATTTCGACGGCGAGCTCGGCGATGCGGCGCGGCAGCACCGCGGTCATGGTCTTCTTCACGTGCACGCGCGTGCCCTCGAGCCGAAAGCCGCGCTTCTTGGCCAGGATCCCCATGACCGTCGCCATGCACGTGCCGAGGCCGGTGGCCACGAGGTCAGTTGGAGAAAACGAGGCGCCGAGCCCTTGATTGTCGACTGGCGCGTCCGTCACCAGCACCGCAGCCGACGGACCGTGCTGGGCGCGGCAGTGAAGATCTCCCTCATATTCGACGTAAATATCGACCACGCGCTGTCTCCTCGCACTACTTGGCGACAATTGCCTGCTTCGGGCAGAGATTCTGGCAAACTCCCGCGCGACCGCCCATGGAAATCATGCTTTTGCGCCACGGCGAGAGTGAAGGCAACGCTCAAGGCCGCATGCAAGGCCGCCGTGACTACCCGCTCAGCGCGCTCGGCCGCGATCAAGCCGCGCGCGCTGCGGCCTTCATCGGTGCGAGCGGCCTGGCGCTGAACGCCGTCTACACCTCGCCTCTGAAGCGAGCGTTCGAGACCGCCGGCATCGTGGCTGAGAGCGGCGTCCGTCCGAATGCGCTGATCGACGACGATCTACCCGAGATCGGCGCGGGCTGCCTCGAGGGCTTGAACGAGGCCGAGATCCGCGAGGCGCACCCGGAGTTCATGCACCGCCCGCTCAGTGAGACCGGAGATTTTGCGGCCTATGGCGGAGAAAGCAACGCGGACGTTCAAGCACGGCTGACGCGCTTGATGGCGCGCCTCGAAGCGCGCCATCGCGAGGCCGAGGAGCGCATCCTCTTGGTCGGCCACGGTGGGTTTCACTACCAGCTGGTCAAGGCGCTGTTGTGCGAGCCGATCCCGCGCGTGTGCATCCTCAAGTTCGGCAATTGCACGGTGTCTTTGCTGCGCATGCGCGAGCGGCGCGGGCTGTACATGGGTGAGCTCGTGTTCCACGTGCCGGTCGAGCTCATGGGCGGCACTTCGGGAGAGGGCGCGGCGCGCTTTTTCCGGTGACCTCGCTCACGCTGCAGTTTGCCGCGGGCACGCTCGAGCTGCGCGGCGCGCTCCCCGACGGATTGAGCCTCACGCCGCATGCGGCCTGGGACGCTCGCAGTCGCTGTTTTCGCGCGCCCGCGCTGGCCTACGCGGACCTCGTGCGTCTGCTGCACCGAGAGGGCGTGGCCTACGACGATCAAGCGCGCGCGTACGTAGAACTCGAGCGTGGCCTGGCCGTCGTGCGTGAGCCGCGGCCATTTCAGACCGAAGCGCTCAACGCTTGGCGTGAGGCGAAAGGTCGGGGTGTCGTGGTTTTGCCTACCGGCGCCGGCAAAAGCCACGTCGCGCTGTTGGCCATCGATGACAAGCGGCGTAGCGCGCTGGTCGTCGCGCCGACGCTGGATTTGGTGCGCCAGTGGTACGATCTCCTGCGCACCAGCTTCGCCTGCGAGGTCGGCGTCGTGGGCGGCGGCAGCTACGAACTCAAGCCGCTGACCGTGACCACGTACGACTCCGCGTGCTTGCACATGGATCACTTCGGCGCCCGCTTCGGTTTGGTGGTGTTCGATGAGTGCCACCATTTGCCGGGCCCGAGCTACGCGCTCGCCGCCGAGCTGTGCTTGGCGCCCTTCCGCCTCGGCCTGAGCGCGACACCCGAACGCGCAGACGGTCAGGACGTCAAACTTTTGCGACTGATCGGCCCGACCGTGTACCGGAAGGACATCGTGGAGATGACCGGCCCGTACCTGGCGGAGTACGAGACCGTGCGCGTCGAGGTCGATCTGAGCCCGGAAGAGCGCGCCGAATACGAGCTCGAACGCGGTATTTACCTGGAGTTCGTGCGCGGGCAAGGGATCCGCATGGGCAGCCCGCGCGGCTGGAGCGATTTCATCATGCGGTCGGCGCGCAGCGTGGTCGGTCAGCGCGCGATGCGCGCCTATCGCAGGCAGCGTGAGCTCTCGCTCGGCGCTCAAGCCAAGCTCGACTACATCGAGCGCCTATTGGAGGCGCATCGCAGCGAAAAAGCCCTGATCTTCACCCAAGACAACGTGACGGCCTACGCCATCTCCAAGCGCTTCCTGATCCCGATCATCACCCATCAAACCAAGGTCAAAGAGCGCAGCGAGATCTTGGAGCGCTTTGCCGACGGCCGCTACCGAGCCATCGCCACCTCCAAGGTGCTGAACGAGGGTGTGGACGTGCCCGACGCCAGCGTCGCGATCATCATCAGCGGCAGCGGCTCGGTGCGCGAGCACGTGCAGCGCTTGGGGCGAATCTTGCGACGCCAGGGCGACAAATTCGCGACGTTGTACGAGCTCGTCTCGCGCAAGACGGGTGAGGTGTACACCAGCGACCGCCGGCGCGAGCACGCCGCATATGGGGGCGGCTGAGTCGTGATCGGTCCAGATCTCGTCCGAGTCAGGAAGAAGAACGGCGCGCTGCTTTTGCCCAAGCAGTCGGCGGACGCCGTGCTGCGCGCGCGCGCCTTGGCCGAACAGGTGCTCCTCGTCTTGGCGGGGGTCGTGAACGAGACGCGCTTGGTCGTCGAAGAGGCGCTCGACGAGCTCGAGAGCACCCCCCAAGAAAAGAAGTTGCTCCAAGCCTTACGCAAGCTCGCGCTCGACGACAGCGTGTTCGACGGCAACGCGGCGCTCGATGCGCCCAGCCTGCGCCGGGAAGTCTTCGAAAGAGCCGCGCTGGCTCGGCAAGATTTGGCGATCGGCGCGCACTTCGACCGCGATCGCGTTTTGGTTGAAACCGCGGCGGCCCTGGGCTGCACGGCCGAAGCCCTCGAAGCCGGGCTGTACTCCGATTTACGCAGCGCCGAGCGCCTGCTCAAGGCTCCGCCGTACGACGCCGAGGGCCTGCTGGCTCGTCACGCACGCGCCGAGGTGCAAGCGGTGCTCTTGTGTTCGGTGCGCGTGGTGGCCGATGTCCGCTGCGCCACGCCCGACCAATATCGCGCGCTGTTTCAAAAGCTGAAGTTTCGGCAGCTCTTGTTTCGGCTGTCGGCCCGCGACGGTGGGGGCTATCGGATCGAGATCGATGGTCCGTACAGCCTGTTCGAGTCCGTGACCAAGTATGGCCTAGAGCTCGCGCTCTTACTCCCTGCGCTCGAAGCCTGCGACAGCGTGCAGCTCACGGCCGATCTGCGCTGGGGCAAGAAGCGCGATCCGCTCTCGTTTTCGCTGGAGCTGACCCAAGCTCGAAGCGCCGAGCCGAGCCCCGCGCGCGATGAAGTGCAGGGCCTGCTCGAGGCCTTCCGCGAGCACGAAAGCTGGCGCGCCGAGCCCGCCCAAGAAGTCTTGGATTTGCCGGGCATCGGCCTGTGCGTGCCGGATCTGTGCTTCACGCATCAAGGCACGGGGGAGCTGGTCTTGTGCGAGGTGCTGGGCTTTTGGAATCGCGCGGCAGTTTGGCGCCGCATCGAGCTCGTGGAGCAAGGCCTCGCGAGCAAGATCGTATTCGTGGTCAGCGCGCGCCTGCGGGTGAGCGAAGAAATGTTGGACGGCGCAGATTCCGCCGCTTTGTACGTGTTCAAGGGCGCGATCAACCCGAAGGCGCTCGAGCGCAAGCTCGAGCAGCTAGCCGAGGCCGCGAGCCCCGCGTCGCCCGCGGCCTCACGCGCAGCGCCGCGCGCCGCTTCGCGCGCTGCGCTGCCTGCCGCCTCGCGGACAGCGCCGCCCACCGCCCCGCGCACAGCGCCACCCGCTGCTTCGCGCGCTGCCCGAAAGAAGTGAGCGAGCCGTGCGTTCGACGACACCACGCGATCTGAGCGGGCATTGTCCGCGCTGCCTGCTTGCGCTCGAAATCTGTGTGTGCAGCGTGTTGCCGCGGGTCGAAGCGCGCACCGAGATCGTGCTCATCCGGCACATCACCGAGCGGCTGCTCACGAGCAACACGGGGCGCTTCGCGGCGCTCGCGCTGCCCAAGTCACGCCTCCTGGCCTACGGCGGCGGAGAAACGTTCGACGCAACGCCGCTCCGCGCGCCTGGCACGGCGCTCCTCTACTGCAGCGGCCCTGCGCGCTCGTTGCCCTTCGTGCCCCAACGCTTAATCGTGCTCGACGGCAGCTTTCGTCAGGCCCGGCGCATGTACAAGCGTGTCCCCGAGCTGCGTGAGCTACCCGAATTCAGCCTGCCGGCGCCGCGGGTCACACCCACTCGTCTGCGCCAGCCGACGCTGCCCGAAGGCATGTCGACGCTCGAGGCGATCGCCGCCGCGCTGTCCGCCTTGGAAGGCCCAGAGCTCGCCGCGCCCCTCTGGGCCCTGCACGCAGAACTCGTGAGTCGCGCCGACCGCATGCGCGGCCGCAAACGAGAGATCGTCGCTTCGGGGCCATAAACCCGACCAAACCAGCGTGGCTCAAAACGGGCCCCCCGGCCGCCCAGTGTCCGGCCGGCCGCCGCAGGCACGAAATTTTATGCAACAAAGGCGCGACAATCGCCGGCGAATGCGGTAGGAACCGGCCCTCAAAAGTTACTTAGTCCGGGTAGCTCAGTCGGTAGAGCAGTGGATTGAAAATCCACGTGTCGTCAGTTCAATTCTGACCCTGGACACCACGAAGCAGCCAAATTCATCGGGAAACGTAGCGAGCACGAGTCTACGGAGTACCGTTGAAGCCCCCGAGCGCCCCGGTGAACGGTACAAAAACGGTACAGTCGGCGCCCAGTTCATCATGGCCCTGTCCAACGAAGTCCTGCCGTTCGGCATACTCGACGCCTTCACGCGCTGATTGGGCGCCTGGCGCTGGGCAGCGAGCCCGGCAACTTCGCGCGCTGCCCGCCGCGCATGCCGAGCGAGCTCGCGGTTACGACTCGGCCCAACGATACGTGGTGCGTCGACTTCAAGGGGCACTTTGCGCTCGGTGACAAGAGCCGATGCTATCCGCTAACGCTGACCGACCAGGTGTCGCGGTACCTTGCTCAAATGCAAAGCCGTGGAGCGGCAAGACACGGCGTGCGTCAAGGTGCACTTCGAGCGAGCGTTTCGCGAGTACGGCATGCCCGTGCGCATTCGCTCGGACAATGGCCCCCCATTCGCGTCTGCGAGCGCTGGCGGGCTAAGTGAGCTGTCCGTCTGGTGGATCAAGCTGGGTGTCACTCCGGAGCGCATCGAGCCCGGCAAACGGTCGTCATGAGCGGATGCACCGCACGCTGGGGGAAGAGACTGCTCGTCCCGCTGAGCCCAACGTCACGGCACAACAGGTAGCGTTCGATCGCTTCCGTGCCGACTACAACATCGTTTGACCGCATGGCACTCGAGCAGACCGCACCGATCGTCCACTATTCAAATTCGAATCGGTCGATGCCGGAGAGTCCCCAAAGCCCGAGTGCCCTGATGGCATGAGATTTCTGAAAGTAAGTCATCGTGGCATCATCAAGCCCTCTAACCAGAACAACCAGCTCCTAACTAAGTTGCTCGCTGGAGAGCCGGTCGGGATGCTGGAGAGCGGTGAGGACGCTTATCAGATCTTTTACGGCAACGTGATGCTTGCTACTGTATCTCTCCGCGAAAACAAGATGCGCATAGTAAGGGTCGCAAGGCGCCGTTTTAGCTGCTCGCGTACTTGAGCACGTGGAACCGCCGTGGTGTCGGCGAACACGGGATTCGCCCGGTCGGTGATCATGGCGCGCTGCGATTGGTGGGATACAAATGCGAAAGAGTCGAGGACTGGGGTTGCTCGCGATGGGGTCTCTTGCCGCTGTGTTGGGGGTGGCTTGCTCGAGCGAGTCAAGCGAAGTGCCGAGCCGAAAGGTCGAACCGCTCGAGACTGCACTGCGTGCGGTGCCGGACGATGCTATTGACTTTCAAGCGGAAGCGACTGTGGACGCAGCCGGAAAGATTAGCGAACGGCGCATTACACTCGGGCGCGGCCAGCTGGTCGCCGGCTTCAAGGCGGACCGGTTGCCCCCCAAGCCTCTCGAGGAGATCAGTGCGCCGCGTAGCAAGATTGACCCTTCGCTCGCTGCCAACCTGCTGACAGGCGATCCGAACGCGACGATTGATTTGGTCCTGGCGGTAGCCCACGACGCCTACTTCTCGCCCATGCCGAAGTTGGTGCGCGATCAGCCGAGGACCTCTACCTTGAACCGGGAGCGGCTAGCAGCGCGCGTGCACGCAATCGCGGCCGTCGACGCACGACGCAAGGCCTTTCGCTCCCCGGTCATCGAGCGGGTGCGAGCGCTCGGTGGGGCGGTCCACGAGGAATTCACAATGGGTAACGGCTTGGCAATAACAATTCCGCGAGCCGCAGTGGAGTCTTTGGTTGCCCATCCAAACGTAGTGTCGGTCGTCGCCCGATACGACGGCTTGCCTCCGGCTGGGACTATCGCTGATGGAACAGGTCTGGCCGCAGGGATGAATTCAACCTTTTGGCGACCGGGGAACGACGGCGACGTTCCAAACTTTTATGTTATGAGCGTAGATACCGGCATTCGCAGCTCACACACCGTGTTTACGTCAAGCGACGGTGGTTTCCTTTCCCGGCACGCTGACTGCTTTCACGGAAACAGCCAGTGCGAAAACTCGCCGACTAACCCTGCATACAACGACCAGGATCACTGTGATCACGGCACCGGCCATGCCAACATCATTATGGGCGCTGGCAATTCTGCCTTCGGCATGTCGTTCCGCGGAATTAGCAGAACGCACCTCGACTACGTGAATGTTTTCAACGACAACTGCGTTAACGATGCGAATGCGACTGTGCGCGCCTTCCTGAAGGCAACGGTCTGGGGAAGCGACCTGATCGTGTCCGGAGTGCAAGCAACCGGGGGGGAAGACAGTGTCCGAGCGCGCGCCGCCGACGACGCGTTCG
>Ga0247760_1000305_pt1 | contig 54908 bp, 37 predicted proteins | sample UWRJL171409R4_FD_179936 | JGI IMG/M metagenome (GOLD analysis project Ga0247760, IMG submission 179936) | Plant litter microbial communities from Arlington Agricultural Research Station in Wisconsin, United States - UWRJ-L171-409R-4 | ecosystem: Environmental > Terrestrial > Plant litter >...
AGCGCGTCCCATTGCTCGGCGACGACGGCCTGGTCGTGCTGCTGGACGAAACCGCGTAGTGCCCCTGAACAACGCGCGGAGAGCGCTGCTCACCGAGTACGCCCGCTATCACTTAACGCTGCGCGCCTCCGGGCATGCGAAGCGCTGTGGCAGCGGCTCGACAAGAAGCTGAACCGCCGCGGGCGGTGGCAAGATCCGCCATGGTCATTTCGCGAACGCCGCGGATTTTTGTGGCCACGACTGGCATTGTCTTGGATTCTTGGAGAGAGGGCTGCGGGCGGTACGAACGTCGTTCCGCTCGCGTGTGCTTGGGTAGCGGGTGCAGAGGATGCAAGTGCGATTCAATGTTGCAGAAGAGCTCGGGGCTCGAGTGGCCTGGCTGCATGACAACCTCGGCTATATCGACTCGTTTCTGAGCCCTGACCAGGTTTCCGTGGTTGGTTCCGAGCTCCAGTATGCTTATTGGCGTCCGAGTCCGACCTACGTGGCGATGCCAGACGGAACGCGGCGCGACATCGTGAACACGTTCCGCAGCAGTGAGTCGGCCTATTACCACTGGTTCAGCCCGAAGCTGCTCGCCTTCCTGGCCGAGATCGACCGGCAAATTAGCGCGGCCTTCGGATTTAGGCCTGAGCACCTCGAGCCGTGGCAAGCCACGCGCTACGGCCGCAACGGGGCCTTCGAATATCACCGGGACTCCGGCTACTGGGGCGATCACCCCGCCGGTGAACGCATCACGACCTTTTTGTTACACGTCGTGGCGGCCGACGCGGGTGGAGCTACCTCGTTTCGAGCACTCGACCTCGAGGTTCCGGCGGCGCCAGGTAGGCTCGTGTTCTGGCTCAACCTTCGCGATAACGGGCACGCAGACCACCGCATGATTCACGCGGGCGCGCCGGTGGAGCAGGGCACCAAATTGACGTTGACTACCTGGCAACGTGAACACCCGTTCCCGCGCATGTAGCCGCCGAACACTTTCGCAAGGACCAAAGCAAAGAAAGGAACTCTCGAGATGCAAAACGAACGCGAGCGAGCGGTCATTCGACGAATCACGGAGACGTTTGGGCACGTCATCGATCTGAAGAAGACGCCGGGAGTGATGATTGAGATTCTTCGCGACTACGGGCCAAACATCATCAAGACACTGGACGAAGACGGCGGAGGGGGTGGAGGCGGCGGCCCCGGGGTTTCCTCGATCGCCATCGCGGGGCCGGGAAGCGGTAGCGTGACTCCCGAGGACTTGATGCGAGTAATGCTCGAACTGCGCAAGGAAACCATCGATTTGCGCCAGGAGGTGAAGGCGATCTCGGCGCGAATCGGGCATGGGCGCTGAGCTGGGGCGGGCATTCGCAGAGCGGGGCGTGAGCGAGATCCCGGACTTTTTTTCTGCGCTCGAGTTCGAGGAGCTACGCGCCCACGTGGCTCGGAAGACGCGCCAAGCGGCCTTCCGAGCTATGGGCGGCGACGCGCAGGTGCGCGGCTCACCGTGTGAGTACGCCGATCCGGTCGCGGAGCTCCTACTGCGCTTGAAGACGCAGCGCGTGTCCGACTGGCTAGAGTTGGATCTTGTTCCCACCTATAGCTACCTGCGGGTGTACAAGCCGGGCGATCGCTTGCCCGCACATCGTGACCGCGCCGCGTGTGAAATTACCATTTCGGCCTCGCTAGCCGAAGTCGCCAGCTGGCCGCTGCAGATCCTACTACCGGCTGGTGTCAGCGAGCATTGCCCAGCGCCGCGCGGAGCGGTTGCCTTCAGAGGGCACCAGTTCGTCCACTGGCGAGACCCGCTCTCCGCCCAGACGGAGGTCGCGCACGTCTTGTTCCATTACGTGCAGAAGCAGGGACCCCACGGCTCGTGGGCGAACGACCGCCGCGATCCGACCAGGGGCGAAAGTGAGAGCGTATGTTGGTGACTTTCGAGGGTCTCGACGGTGCGGGAAAGTCATCGCTCGTTGCTGAGGTTGCGGCCGGGCTCCGCTTGCTGCAACCCGTGCAAGTGCTGAGGCTCCCCGACGTTTCTCAAGGTGCGACCGGCCGCCGACTCAGCGAAGTATTTCACGCTGACGAGCTGTTCGGGCCCGGAGGGGCGGACTCGACGGTATTCGCTCGGTGCTTGTCGGCTGCCGCCGACCTGTTCTACTTCGACGGCGCATTGATCGCTCCGATCCTGGCCAGCGCGCCTGCGCTGGTCTTGAAGGAGCGACACGTCGACACCATCTTCGCCTACGAAGGGCCAGTATTGGTCAGACGTTGCGGTTGGTCCGAGGATCGCGCGAGCGAGTGGCTGTCCTCACTGTTCGAGCCCCTCGAGGTGCGGCCCACGCTGACGGTCTTGGTCGAAGCGCCCACGAATCACCGTGAACGTCGCCTTCGTGAGCGCGTGCGCGCTGCGGGGCGCACACTAGATGCTGCACATCTGGCCGTCGATCGCGCAGCATTTCGAGCGTACGCGGAGTGGTATGAGCGGCGCCGGCTCAGCGATCTCGATCGCTTTGTGCGCGTCGAGAATCCAGACGGCGAATTCGAGCAAGTGGTTCAGCAAGTCATCGCCCAGATCCTCGAGCGGCTGGCACTTGCCCAGTCAGGCCTCGTCCATTCGTAATTAATTGACGCGAAGTCCAGACAACCAACATGGCCTGCGCGGGGCCTCGCCGCCGGTTGCCGGGCAGAGCCACCGCCAAAGGATGGCGGGGGCTGCGTTCGTTCTCGCCGCGCCTCGTCAGAGGATCGTTATCGTCGGGCCGCCGACCTGCTGGTAGTTGACGAGATAATGGTCGCTCGCGGCCGCGCCTGGCACCCAATTGTGGTTCGTACAATTGAAGAGGTGATTGGGTTCGGCGATGAAATAGTCGTAGACGTTTCCGGAGTCGTGAGTCGGAAAGCCAGGCCACACTGCGGTAATCGAGGGCGCCGTCAGATATCGCTGTGCGGTGGGCACGCGATTGAGATCACCGCCGACGATCCAACCAGTGCACTGGTATATCGGCGCGATGATGCGGAGCTTCTCGACCACGTGGAAGATCTCCGCATCGGCCTTGCTGCTCGCGATGATGTGCGTGCAGGCGACGAAGATGTCCTCCGTTCCGCCCATGGGAGGCCAGGTCAATCGGACCTTGATGCCAAAGACCGGACGAATTCCCTGGTCGCCACCGAGCTCGTACATTCGGCTCGCGGGCGTCTTGGTCACGATCACGAGGTGATTCTTCTGGCGCTCCGTCCATTCGGCGTGCATCGGGAAAAGCGGCCCGGCGTACGTGGGTGGAGTGTAGCTGTAGCGCCTCAGACGCACGCTCTCCGGAATGTTTGGATCGCTGGGGCCGCTATCGATCTGAGGAACGCCCCACGCGGGGTCGGGGTTGCCCGTCTCCTGAAGACAGATGATGTCCCAATTCAGCCCGCTCACTAGCGGGTCGGCCCAGAGCTGAGCCCAGCGGTTCACCCGATTGGCATTCCAAGTAATGATGTTCATCCCTGAACCTCGACAAATGCGGAGTCTGCCCACACTACAGGATTGTCCCGACACACTCATCCTCTGAGTCGAATATTTTGCGCGTGAAAATGTCCACATCCGGCCGGCGTGTTCATCGACAGCCAGGCGGCCCAAGCTCGACGCGATCAAGATCGCGCTCCGTCGAGGCAACCCGAGAAATCGCTCGCGCCTCAGCAAGCGGCTTGCCCTCTGGCTGATTGACCTGTATCGCTCGAAGTCGAGGGCGATGGGATCTTGGAAATTTACCGATGACTACGGCGCTCGTTTTCCTGCGCTCGCGGCGTCCGTCCTTGCGAAGCTGCTGTTCGTCGATCATTCGCTCGCGAACGGCGCGTTCTCGGGCTCGCTCGATCTCGCTGGATCCGGTGAAATTCTCGCTATCCCGGCGAGTTTGCTGAATGCGAAGCAGATGGCGGTGACCGGCACCGTCAGCGAGCGCGATGGCACGCTCAGCGTCGTCGTTCAGTCGAGCGATGAGGCCGACTTCGCCGCAGCTCTCGGCACGAGTGTGCCGGTGCTCGGCGGCGTTTGTCGTGGCGCCAAGTTGACGATTTCGACCGTAGTCGCCAGCAAGGATCCCGCCGACAAGCGGCCAGGCACCGACAGTATCGAGTTGATGGCGCTTTTCGCCATCGGCCCACACACCGCCCAGATGTCCGCCATCCTTCCGAGCGGCGGCGGCTATATCACGCTCGCTGGTGCGTTTCAGGGCGTCGGTCTCAAGCTCGATGATCTGGAGTTCTTGCTGGGGGGGCGAACCGGAGCGGCAAATTGGTTTCCTCAGCGAGAGCTGGGCCCCTATGCGCCGTCGAACGGCGCGGCGCTGGAGCTATTGGGGCTGTCGCTCAGTATGTACGTCGCTCCGCAGCCACGGAAGGTGACCGTGACCTCGACCTCGGCGGTCGTCGGGATTACCAAGATCCCGCTCTTGGAGGATAAACTCTATCTGAACCCGCTGGCGGTTTGGATCACGCTCAATCGCGTCGGTCCGAAGCCACAAGTGCTGTGGGGCATTGGCGGCACGCTCATGCTCACGAACCACGAGCACCGGGACGATCTTTCGAACCCCGATCTGTCGTTCACTTTGGGGCTGACGGTGCCGGATTTCACGCTCAGCGGCCACCTCGCGAACCCTAAGAAGCAACCGCTCAGCGTGATCGTGAAGGACTTGCTGGGCGAGGACAAGAGCATCGGATTTGCCGACAAGATCGTGTTGGAAAAGTTCGACTTCAGCGCGACAGCGGATAAGACCACGGGAAAGCTCGCCAGCTTCTCTGGTGAACTCGGGATGTCCGGCGGGTTTGGTCTGCTCGAGAGGCTCGAGGTCGAGTCGATGAGCCTTAGAATCGCGCACCGGGTTTGACGCGTCGGGGGCGAGTCCACGCTGAGGAGGAGCGAGCATGAGTACGACAGAGTTCTCCTTCAAAGTCCGGCTCAAGATCGGCGATCAGCTCGTCCCGCTGGCATCCGAAGTGGTGTTGGGCGAAAAGGCCGCACAAGGTGGAGTCGGCAGCGGCTTCCTGTTCAAGCTCGACCGCTTGCCCGACGATCCACCGGTCACGCTGAAGCTCGGTGAAATCATCGGTTTCATCGAGCAGAAGCTGGGCTCGGGCAGCCTGGCGCAAAATCGTGATCTGCCGCTATTGACCCAGGCGTTTCCAACGCTCGGTGGCCCGAGCTCGTTCGATGCCAAGAACGGCGTCGAGGTTGCGATCCAGAGTTTCGTGATCAATTCGACCGACCAGCACTCGCTGTTTTCGATCAGCGTCGACGTGCACGGCGTCGATCCGACCCAGGGGCTCGTCCCGCTGCCGGCCGAGCTGGCCAAGTGGCTGCGCATCGACGCTCTGGCCATCTCATTCACTGCAGAAAAAACCACCTGATCCGCGAGAAGCAGCGTTCGTATGGCTACCAACGTCGACCTTCAGCTTGGGCTCAGTCTCAGCATCGGCTCAGTTCCGCTGTCATTGGTTGCCAGCGTCGACAAGCAAGCCGAGCAGCTGGTCTACACGTTCGGCGGCTGCGTGCAGGACGCGGACGTGCCGCTCGCGGAGTTCATTCACCAGGTCGCTGAGCAGTTCGGCGTCGATGTGCAGATCCCGCCCGAACTCGAGCTCGCCGCCAAGATCGACTACGTGGCGGGGCGCGTGAGCCGCACCGTGCCTACGAACGGCGCTGGCAGCACCGAGCTCGGCATTGCTGCGAAGTTCGACCTATCCTGGCACGATCGGAAGATCGTTTTTAGCTTCTACGCCGATAGCATTCTCGCCAGCCCAAGTCCGGAAGGAGGCAGCCCTTACGTCGTCGGCGTCGCGATCGACACGCGCTTGCCGCTCAAAGACCTCCCGCTCGTGGGCAAAGTGCCCAGCTTGGCGGACTTGGTGCTCACGCACGTTGGGTTTTCGTATACCAAGGCTCCGAACGGCCAAAAATTTTCAATCCCTCGCGTCGAGTCGCGCGACAATCCGCTTTTTACTCGGCAAACTGACGCAGCCGACAAAAATAGCCGGGTCTATGCCATTGCTCCGGCCGGTCCGTCACAGACGCTAGCGCTCGAAAAAGCCGGCTTCTCTCTGACGGCTGCATTGGCGAGCGCGAGCAGCGGCGCCTTGCTGAAGAGCTTTGCTCTGCCGCTAGCTTTGCCGGCTGCCGCTCAGCAGCCGCTTCCGGCAGCCACGACTCCGGCGGCCGGTCCGGGTTACTGGATCGACGTCGATAAGGCGTTTGGTCCGGTGCACCTGCAGAAGATCGGTCTCTCCTACGGCGACGGTAAGGCGTCCTTCGTCGTCAGTGGTGGCCTTTCGCTCGGCGGGTTCAGCCTGGATCTGCTGGGGCTCGGGATCAGCTTTCCGTTGCCGCTGCCGGGTAAGCCGCTCGCGCTGCCGACGTTCGAGCTGCAGGGGCTCGCGCTCGAATTTCAGCGAGGCAGCCTGAGCATCGGCGGCGCGTTCGAAAAAGTCGCGACCAACGGCGTCACCAGTTACTACGGAGCGGTGATCGCGAGCGCCGGGCCGTTCGGCTTGAAGGCGCTCGGGGGCTATACGCCAGAGCACAGCGAGCACGGCACGGAGGCGCCGGCGTCGTTCTTCCTCTACGGCTGCATGAAAGCGCCCCTTGGGGGGCCGCCGTTTCTGTTCGTGACTGGCCTGGCTGCGGGCTTCGGCATTCACCGCGAGCTCACGCTGCCCACGCTCGACACGCTGCATCGCTTCGTGCTCCTGCCGAGCAACGCGCCGGCTCAGGGCGCGACGCCCGCGGATAGCATCGCCAGCGCCTTGCCCGAGATCGAGGTGTGGCTGCGACCGAAGCCGGGTCAATACTGGCTCGCCGCGGGCGTTGCGTTCACGTCGTTCGAAATGATCGACGCCTTTGCGCTGGTGACGGTCGCCTTTGGGGTCGAGCTACAGATCGCGCTGCTCGGCACCTGCGCGATGACGTTGCCCAAGGGCGGCTCGGACGCGCTCGCGTACATCGAGATCGATCTGCTCGCCTCGTACACTCAGTCGAGCGGGCTACTCGCCGTGGAGGGCAAGCTCTCGCCAGCGTCCTACCTCTTCGGAGCTTTCTGCCAACTCACCGGCGGCTTTGCCTTCTACACCTGGGTCAGCGGCGAGCGCCGCGGTGACTTCGTGGTGTCCATCGGCGGCTATCATCCGCACTTCGACAAGCCTGCTCACTATCCGGCGCTGCCGCGCTTGGGCATTCGCTACGCGCTCGGTCCGTTCGAGGTGACAGGCCAAGCTTATTTTGCGCTGACGCCGGCGATGTTGATGGCCGGCATCAGCATGCGAGCGGTTTGGTCTTCGGGGCCGATTCGCGCGTACTTCGCTTGCGGCCTCGACGCGCTGGTGGCCTGGGCGCCGTTTCACTACAACATGGACGCCTACGTCCTCATCGGCTGCGCCGTGGATCTCGGGCTATTTACCATCGATCTGCACGCTGGCGCCGAGCTCAAGATTTGGGGGCCCGACTTCGGCGGCAGCGCCACGGTCGACCTGACGGTGGTGTCGTTCACGATCGGCTTCGGCGCCAAAGAGGTGCTGCCCCCGCCGCTCGGCTGGCTCGCATTCAAGCAGCAGCTGCTACCCAAGGATTCGACCACGCCTCCGCGCACGTTGCTGGCCGCGCGTGCGGGCCGCCGCGCAGCACACGGCGAGCCTCGCAAGCTCGCCCACGCCGCGGCCGCGCCATCGGCTGCGGGCAAGAGCAACATCTTAGGCGCATCGGTGACGCAAGGGTTGCTCAAGACGGGCGAGGCCGGCATGGACTGGATCCTGGATCCAGATTGCTTCTCGATCCTGACCAACAGCACGATTCCGTCCAACGCCGCCGAATGGCTGACGCCGTCCGGCAGCGTCGTCATCCCCAACACTTTGGCGAGCTACAATCCCGCTGATACGCCCGAAAATAGCCCGCAGCTGAGTTTGGCGCCGAAAGCGCCGCGGTTCAGCAAGACCCAAGCTTGGAACCCCGATCTGCACATCGCTCCGATGGGGCAAGAGGACGTGACCGCGCTTCATTGCCTGGAGTTGAGGCGTCACTCCGACGCCGACCAGAGCGAGATCGTCACCGCCGTCTCAATCGAGCCCAGTGTGCTCGACTCGAGCGCGGCGCTCTGGGCCAAAGACAAGCCGAGTAAGTCCGCGAGCGACGCTGCGCTGGTGCCCAAAGCGCTGAGCGGCTTCACGATCCGACCGATCCCGAGGCATCCCGCGCGCGTGAACGCGGTGCCGCTGCTCGATCTGCTCTTTGCTGCCGGTCACTCGACGGGGTTTGGTCGTTCGCAGGCCACCGCGCTGAGTGCGGTCGGTCCCGGCCTGGACGGCGTCGCGGATCTTTTGAAAGAAGAGGTCACGTTTCTGCAGCATCAGCTACCCGGTCTCGAGGACGGCCGCTACGAGCTCACTGTTTCGCAGCGGCTGCTCTCGAAGGCGCTCAACGGTGGCGAAGCGAAGCGCATCGATGACGGTTCGCTCACGCGCAGCTATCGCTTCAGCGTCCTCGGTGAGCGCTTTCGCCTGCAAAGCCCGGCTACCACCATCTCCTCGCTGTTCCCGGAGGATCAGGCCACCGGTGAGTTGAGCACGGTGCTGCCGCACGTGGTCTTTACCAGGCCGACCTTGCCCTGGTCGCGTCACCCTGCCGTGAGCAAGCCGAAGCCGCCGAGCGCCGGAAAGGACGTGGTCGCCGACGTCCCGACCTGGCTGGCCGTGCTTTCGTTCGACGAGGATGACGTCGCACTGTTTCCGGCGCTCGACCTTGCACCGGTCGCGCGCACCATTGCCGACCTCGTTCCGCAGCGGTTGCTGCCGAAGGAACGAAAGAGTTCGCTCGGCGCGAGCTACTCGTACTTCTTCGGTGCCACGAGCACTCCCGAGCTGGATATCGGCGATACCTTCGACACGGCCGTGTCGACGCTCGACGTGCCGCTGCCGCTGTTCTGGCAGACCGCGCCCTCGCTCGCTGATCTCGCGCTCTTGGCGCACGTTCGCGAGGTGAGCCTCACGCAGACCCCCACGGCGCAGACCGCCGCCCCGCTGGCCGAGCCCAGCGGACGTTTTTCGGTGGTTTTTGGCAATCGCTTACCCCAAACGGGCAAGAAGACGCACACCTACCTGGTGTCGCTCGAAGGGCTGGGGGATCTCTTGCCCCAAAGCGATGGTGCTCGACCGATCAAAGATTTCGACGGCTCACAGTCGCTGCGACTGGCCGTGCTCGCGAGCTGGAGTTTCTATGCCACGGGCGAGAGCGCCGCATTCACCGATCGCCTGCTCGAGCTCAACGGGCGCCCGCCGGGCAGTAGCGCGGACGCGGCGCGTACCACCTTGACCTTGCCTGCCTCCGGCGCCGACGCTGCTGAAAAAGAGCGCTGCGAGCTCGGCTTCGCTCGGCTCGAGCACGAGCTCCGCGATGGCACGAAGAGCGCTGCTTGGTATCGAGGACCGTTGGCGCCGCTGTCGCTGCCGCCCGGAAAGCTCAAATTCCCGGTCGATTCAGCGGAGCAACTGCTGTCGCGCGACGCTTCCACGGGCGCGCTCGACACGTCCTATGCGGCAGCTTGGACCATCGGTCGCCAGCTCGCGCTGCAGAGCAAGGATTTCTCGCTGGCCCTGTACGGCTGGAAGAAGGGGCTCGCGCGTGAAGTCGTCGACGGCGTCGAACGAGAGCTCTTGTCGGAGGTGCTCGGGCAGGTGTCGGCCGACGCGGCTCGGCCCTTCGCCGTGCACGCCAAACCTGGCAGCGCGCGGGCGCAGGCTTTGACTCGCGATCTACTGCTCTCCCTAAAACCTCGGAAGTGAATATGGCACGCTCCCTTCAACTCGGGTCTCGAGCAAAAAAAGAGCTTCATGGCCGCATGGCGGCGGCGCTTTCGGATCCGGAGGCGATTCGCCGCCGGCTCGCGGCAGCCCAGCCGCCGCCTGCGGTTGTCGATTGGCTCGCTCGCTTGAAGCTGCTCCACGGCGTGCCGTTCAACTACCTAGTGCCCGACGAAGCCATGCTGCCGGCGGAGTCGATTCGCTTTTTCTCCTTGGATCCGAGCTGGATCGACGCGCTACTCGACGGCGCGTTCAGCATCGGTCGTAACCTTTCGGTCGGCAGCGAGAGCGTGGGTCGCCACATCGATCATGCCGTGCGCCCGGCGCTCGAGCAGGCGCTCAGTTCGGCGGCTGCCACGGTGCGCGCTCGTGCCCTCGGCGCCGAGCCCAATCCGCCGAAGCTGCAGACGATCTCCGGTTTCTTGCTGCGCTCGACTTTGGTCTCGGCGTATCGAAACCTCGGCGTGTATGCGTACGCAAAAGGCGAGACGCCCGACGACGCGAAGCCGAAGGCACTCAACTTGTTGCGCTTCGAGCCACTGGGCGCCGCGTCGGATACGCTGCTCTGTCTGCTCGACGGTGACGCCGCGCGCGTGGACCTTCACGAGGCGCCCGAGCACTTGCATTACGCGATCGATCGCTTCGAGATCACGCCAGCTCGCGCATCCAAGGTGATCCACACCTTCAGCGTCTCTGGGCAAAAAGTCAGCATCGGCAAGCAAACCGTGGAGCTCGATTTGAGCGCCTGTTTGCGCAAAAGCTCCCCTCGCACGCTGAACATCAGCGCATTGGCGGCGCAGATCGCCCAGAGCAACGGCGTCACGTCGATCGATGCCGCGACCCTGGGCTTCGAAATGACCGAAGGCGTCGGCATGGTGAGCTTTCTCAAGCGATGACTGTCATGACTGCCATCCTACCTTTGAACGTCGCGGCGCTGCGCGTCAATCTCAACGATCAGACCAACGTTGCGGCTCACTTCAAGGGTGCAACGGGAGCGTTCTCCCAGATGCCCTGGTCGGGCGGAAACAGCCAAGTCGCCAGCACTGGCGACCAGATCTACTCTCCCCTGGAAGCGGACATCTCCGCGCGCGGCGCGCTGGCGGCAGGTATCCATCTGCACTGGGAGCTGCCGGACTTCTTTCGCCGCGGAGTGCAATCTTCGGCGATCGGTGCAGACGTCGTGTTTCCGCCGGCCCCGAATCGCTTTCTGGTGATTCGCTACTTGAGCCGCTTCGAGCCGCAAGCTGGCTACGCGCCAGCGATCGTGAAGTGCTGGATCGTCGAGAGCGACTACCTCTCGGCGAGCCTCGAAAAAGACGCTGATGGCATTGCTCGGCCCGCGGTCAGCGTGCCGTTGCCGGCCAATCCCGGCTTGGACGCGCAGCCCTACCGCTACATGGGCCGCGTGCTGAACTACGAGGCGTGGGATCCGGCGAGCGAGGTCGCTTCGGATTTTTTGCCCAGTCATCAGGGACCAGACGGTAAAGCGCTGCATTTGACCTCGATCGGGTTTTTGGGTGCGGCGTTCTCTTCCTACTATCCCGACTGCCGCAGCGTGTTTGGCTTCTGGGATCATTTCGGCGATCAGCCGGACTTGCGTGACGCCATTCAGAGCAATCGTCCTGTTCAATTCAAGGTGAGCTATCAGGTCATCGGCTGGGTTCAGGAGCCCGCGGGCGATCCTTTGGCCAAGATCGCGACGGAGGTCAGGACGGAATACGACGCGCTCGTCAAGGAGTGCCGGCGCCAGCAGGTGGAAGTCTCGCGCACTCCGGCGCAGGTTTTTCTGGCGCTGGCAGCGCGCAAATTGCGCTGGAACTTCCGTGAAACGGCGATCTCATGCTCGAAGAACGCGGACGGTTCCCTCGCCTCCCTGACCGTGCCGGAGCGGACGCTGTGCAATGGCGTCATCCAGGAGCTGGTTTGGGACATGCGCGAAAACACCGGCACCACTTATTTTCTCGCCACCGACAACGCCGCGTCACCGGCGGTGTTCGAAGATCGCGTCGAGCTCGCGGTCGGGAACACCACGGCAGAAGCCTTGTCGGCGCTGCTCAAATACGATTTGGGTGACGGTAGCGCGGACGAGGACGTGCTCACGAACTACGAGCTCTTGCTGGACGCGCTGCAGCTCGGCTTGCTGCGCGACCTGGAGCAAAGTTCGAGCAAGCTGATCGAGCTCGACGAACAGCTTCATTCGCGCGCCTTTTCGCACGGCACCGGCGGCTCGCTATGGATGATCGAAGAAACGGCGCAGGCCGAGGGCTCACCGAATCCGGATTCGGAGATCACCCTGCCTTTGCCGTTGGCCGAGCTCTTAGCCGAGCTGAATTTGGCGCAAAAGAACTACGATCAGGGGCGCGCCGCGCTGCTCGAAGCGCGGCGTCAGCTGTTCCTCGATTGGTTTCGCTACGCAAAGCTCAACGCCGGTGCAAGCTCGCACGTGGCGCTCAACGACCTCGGTGCGTTCCTCGACGCGAACGGGCCGTGTGAGCTGCAGTCGGTCAAGGATCGCGGCCTTCGAGTCGGCTTGCTCAGCTACAGTCAAGCCGAAGGCGGGCAGATCGTCGGCCTCCGCCAGCGCCGCGCGCGCAGCGGCCCGCCCTCGCTGGCGGAGCAGGTGCAGCAGCGTTTCGACGCGCTCACGGCTGCGCTGCCCAAGTCGTGTCAGCTGCGCAACCTACCCGCGCCGCCCTTTTGGCAGCCGACCGATCCAGTGTTGTTGGTCGAGGGCAGCAAACTCTCACCCGTGCACCGCAACGGACTCGAGCGTGAGCTGCCGGTTCGGCTCGGGAGCGAACTCTTAACGCGCCTGGAGGTTCGAGCTGGCGGCTCGACGTTCTCGATCGAGGCCGCGTCGCTAACGGGTTTGCCGCCGGTGACGGCGTGTACGCCGATGGCGGACGAGATCAAGGCGCTGATCGGCGAGGCCGCTCTGCTCGTCCCTGGGCTGGCATCGCAGGTGGCGGCAGCGCTCGACCGGCAAGGCGGGGCTGGCAATCCGGCTGCTGGCGCCGCGGTGGCCGCTTTCGCTCGCGCGCTCGCTGCGGCGCAGGGCGGCTCGAGTCAGCTCGAGGGCGGTCCGGGTCAAGGTCTCTTTGCGGTGGTGCGAGGCGCCGCTTGGCCCAGCAAGCCGAATCCAGTCGAGAGCGTGCCGGGCCCGCCGGCGCTCGACTTCACGTTCACCAATGCCCAAGCCTCGGGCTTTGCTCCGGATGCGGTGGGTTGGAATACGCAGCAGCTCTACGCAAGCTTGGGCGCTCGCCGTGTGGATCCGTTTCTACCGGTGTGGCTGCTGTGGGAGGTCAGGTTTTTCCCGCTCCGGCGCGACGCCAATCAAGACTACGCCGAAAACTCGTTGACAGGCGCCTTCGAGCTCGACGCGCACGCCGTCGACTACCGCTACAAGACCGCCGGCTGGGCTGCGGCCGACGCGGTTACGTACGACAGCTCGGTCGTCCTTTCGCGCCGTCCCGTATTCAGCCTCACCGCGCAGATCGACGATTTTCTGCGCAAATTCCCGGATGATCCGGCAAAAGACAAGCTCGCTCTGCTCAGTCAGGCCTACCAGAGGCGCAAGTTTCTGTCGCAGGCGCTCAGCGGCTTCAACCTGGCGCAGACGCTGCGCCAGTACGTGCCCCGGATCGCCGCGCTGAATCTATCCATCGATCCGAGCGGGGATTGGGTGACGCCGGACATCCACGACGCCGCGGGCGCCGATGACGACGACGACTGGTACGACTTCGGCTGGAACGGCCAAGCGCCGATCGCCAGCAAGGTGCAGGCTCAGAAAAATTTCGGTCCGTTCCGCGCCGGCTACTTCGAGGTGCGTTCGCTCGAGGTCGTCGATGTCTTTGGTCAGCGCATGGCGCTCCGCACGGCAGGGCAGACGCCCGACGGCGGCTTGCAAGCGGTTGCTGCCGCGAGTCTCAAGCCGGAGTCGGGCGATAGCGCTCATGCCGCGCTCGCGTTCCTGCCGCCACGCTTGCTCGCGCCGACGCGGCTGTGGTTCCGCTGGCTCTCCGCTCGCCACGACAATCGCACGGGCATGAGCGACGATTTCGTGGAGATGAGCTCCCACCCCGCCACGTCGCCCGTTTGCGGCTGGCTGCTACCGAATCACCTCGACGATAGTTTGTTCTTCTACGATGCCGATGGCACGCCCGTGGGCTCGTTCGCCGTCGTGAACGGCAAGATCGGCTATCTGACGCGCGCCAATCACCTCGACAACCCAGGCAGCGAGCTCAGCAAGGACATCGGGCCACGCGGCGCGCCGATGGTGAACGCACACTTGGCTAGCGTGATGTGGTCTTTCTACGATCGCGCGCCAGAGTTCCTGCGCGATCTGACGGCTACCATCCTAGCCTCGGACGCTTTCATCAGCCCGGCCAGCTACGCCGCCGATCCGGCGCTGTCTGTGCTCATCGGGCGCCCGCTGGCGCTCGCCCGCAGCGTGCTCGGGCTCGAGACCTTGGGCGGCGTGCTGCCGGTGAGTCAGGCCGACACCAGTCCGGACTCGGCCTTCGCGTCGGATTTGAAGGCGCGGCGCTTCGACTACGATCAGCGCGTCGCCGCGAGCAGCGCCAAGCTCGGCAGCGTCTCGTTTCCGGTGCGGCTAGGCAACCTGACCAACCTCGATGACGGTCTGATCGGTTACTTCGTGGAGCGCGAGGGGCTCGACCGCTACGGCGCCTTCTTTTCTTCGGTGGCGCCCGCGCAGGGCAGCAGCGGCGTGGCGCGACCGGCGGCGGACGAGCTCTCGATTCGCTTGAATCAGACGCCGCTGGTGCTCACGTTGCTCATCGATCCACGCGCGCCCGTGCACGCCACGACCGGGATTTTACCCGTCGACGCGCTGGCCATCCCGCCCGATCAGTACTCGCGCACGATGCGCAAGCTGGCCGTGACCTTCTTCACCGCGCCGTTGCTCGAGCGGCACGGCGGGCTAGTGCCGCCGCTGCCTCAAGAGAGCGGCTTCGATTGGCAGTGGGTCGCGCCGAACGCTCCGATCGCGCCTTTGCGCGTGAGCGCGGCCAATGAGGACGCGGCGTACGGCTATGGTCCACAGAAGTTGGTGGAAGGTTGGCTGCAGCTCACGCCCGCGCCGCCGCCTCCCGAAGAAAAACAGCGTTAGTCGGAGCCCACTCTCATGCCGAGTCTCGAGCTTTCGGTTCTGAACCAAGATCACAATCCCCAGGACAACATTCTCTTCGTCGGAGAGGCGGTCCGCTTGCAGCTCGTGCTGACAAACAAGACCGGTCAGACGCTGACGCTGCGCTCCCAGGGCAAAGCCTCGACGTTCAGCGTGCATTTCCCACCCGAACAATTCAGTGAAGAAGTGCGGGCGACGATGAGCATCGAGCTCGCCGGTTGGGATTTTTCACGCGAGGAGGGCAAGCTATTGCTCACCTTCGCGGGCGCTGAGGGCAGCTCCTGGGCGCCCGGCGCGGCCTTTTCATGCTCCGTCGCTGGGGTGCTCAGCAAGGCCCAGCCTTCACCCAGCGTCTACGTCAGCCTCGGCATTGCGGGCATCGAGGGCACGCCGAAGCAGCTGAGGGGACAGCTCGTGCTCATGAACCCGCCGCAGAAGGGCAACCCGAGCCTGCGCCACTGGCTGTCGGTCTCGCTCGATGATCGGACGGTGTACGTGTCCCGCACGGAGGGGGAAAAGACTGACCCCATCTCGAACACGCTGTCCTTGAACATCAAGAACGAGGGCGACACCAAACTGTACTCGGGCGCGAAGACTTGGCACGACGGCCCGCAGGTTTTGGTCGCGTTCGTGTACGGCAGCACGAGCGGCGCGCTGGCATCCGACGACGACGCGGGCGCGCCCGCGCTCGGCTCGGCCTGGAACATCCGAGCAGAGCCCTCGGTGGTACAGTCTGGCTGGGGCGCCGAGGACGCCGATCGCACGGGTAATAGCTCGCACCCCGGCTGGAAGTTGACGCCGGACAGCTCGATCAACCAGGCCATTCTCGGCGCGCGAGACACCGATACCGCCAACGTGACCTTCGCTTTCAAGCGCATCGTCTCGTTTACGCCGATCGGCCACACGCAGATGATCCTGCTCTTCTCTGGCTTCAAACAAGACGACACGCGGCGCTACGACGACGCCGTGTTCGTGCTCGACATCGAGAAGCGGCTCGCTCCGCCCAGCGAGCGCGGTGTCACGGATTTTTCCGGCCCGCCCGAGCTCGAGGTCAAGGCGGCACGCCAACCCTTCAGCGTGAAGTTGTCCTTCGACGTGCGCCGCGTGGCGTCGATCACGATCGGCTGTGACCACGCGGGATTCAAACCTCATTCCAAGTCGTATTCTGCTGATGGGCCGCCCAGCCAGAGCGACACGTACGACGCCCCGATCGACGGCATCACCAGCAGTCGCACCTTGACGTTCACGATTCAGGCATTCGACGGCTTGGGCGCGCTGGTTGGCAGTAGGCAGCATTCGGTCTCACTCGAACTCCAAGCCTTCGTCGACAGCGATGGCAAGACATACAAGATCCTGCGCGTCGGTCACTTGGCCTGGATGGCGGAGAACTTGGCGCGCCAATCGGGGATCCCGTTCAAGGGCCATGAAGCCGAAGTGGCGACTCACGGCCGGCTCTTCACCGCAGAGCAGGCGCGAGCATTCCAGCCGCCGGAAGGTTGGCGGCTGCCTTCACTCGAAGAATGGCAGGAGCTGGTGACGAAGTTCGGCCCCGAGCCGAGCAAGGCTTACGCCGCGCTGCTCGCGGGAAGCTCGAGTGGCTTCGATGCGCGGCTCGCGGGCAGGTCGGACGACGCGGGCGTGTTTTCGGCGTTTGACGAGCGCGGTTATTACTGGACGTCCGCGCGTGACGACGACTCAGCTTCGACGCACTGCGTGGTGTTCAGCTCGCTCTCGAAGAGCGTCGCCGTGTCCGACAACACCGTGCCCGACAATTGGACGGCCTCCGTGCGCTTCGTTCGAGAAGGATGACCCGCTCTCTGCTCGCCACGAAAACACACTCGAGCGGCGCCGAGGCCGCAGCGCCGCTGCTGGCGGCGGACGGCCAGGCTGAATTCTTCGATTGGGGCCGGCGGCTCGGTTTTGCGAACGAAGCGCTGGCCTCTGGGCGCGAGCTCAGCCGCTATTTCACCGTGCCCACGTTGGAGGAGGGGCGAGCGCTGCTCGATCGCATCTCGGCAGCGCAGCGCGAGAAACGGCAAGCGAGCTTCTTTCACAGCGCGCTCGCCGCGCGTAGCCGGCTCGGCCAAGGCGTGCACGATCGCGGTGAGGCCGTGCTGTTCGCCGCAGGTCAGGTCGAGCCGGCGGATCGGCAGGGCATCGCTCGTCACCTGCCGGTTCACGTCAAGGCCATCAGCGTGCTCGACAGGGTGGTGCGCCAAGGTGAAGTCTGGGACGTCAGCGTGCGTGGCGAGATCTGGGGTCTCGATCCGATGGAGGAGCTGTACGTCACACTCAATGTCGGTCGCTTGATCTTGGAGCCCGGCGCGGCCGTGGTCGTACGCGGCAACGTCTTGTCTCTTTTGTGTCAACGACTCGAAGCTGGACCCGAGGCGCAGATCCGCATCTTGGCCACGCCCTTTTCGGTCGATCTGAAGCAGGGCCCGCACGACGGCGAACACGGGGCCAACGGGCGATCCGGCCAAGAAGGCGTGCCCGGCTCTTCGCCGCCGCTCGCTCGCTGCATTCTCGGCGAGCGGCTGACTCGGCCGTTCCGCCAAGCCGAACTCGACGGCGGCTCCGGTACGGCGGGAGCCTCCGGCAAACCCGGCGTGGCGGGTCGCAACGGCGGCATGGCAAAATTAGCCGAAATTACCCTGCGCAGCCTGAGCGGTGAAGTCACTGTCTTTGCGCAAGCGGGGCGTGGCGGTGATGGGGGCAACGGGGGCAACGGCGGAGCTGGGGGGCGCGGTGCTGACGGCGCTCGCGGCCAACGCACGCTCGAGGCTGACCTTCACGCGGGCTGCGGCGGTGACGGCGGCAAGGGCGGTGACGGCGGCAAGGGCGGTCACGGGGGCCATGGAGGCGTTGCCTCCAACATCTACGTGAATGTGCCGGCGCACGAGCAGTTCAAAGTGCACTGCTGCTCACTCACCTCGCTCGCAGGGCGCGGCGGCGCGGGCGGGCGCGGCGCGCCGGGCGGTGCGGGCGGCGCGGCGCAGCGCGGGCCGCGCGCTTTCGAGCAAGGGCGGCCGGGAGCGGAGGGCGCCGCAGGCCTAGACGCCGCGCCGGGCTTGAACGGCCGCTCGCGGCCCGCTGCGGTGATCTTTCTGAACGAGGAGCCAGCGACCGCGTGGACACCGACTCGCCAGCAACGCGAGGCCGCCGCGCGGCCCAGTCAACTGAACCACTCTGGAGAAAATGAGCCATGAGAGAACGATTCCTAGAACGCGCCAAGAGACTCGGTCACCCCATCGACGTGCTGGAAAAGGGCCAGGCCGTGCGCTCGTCCCTTCAGGTGGCAGACATCGATCAGCTGCGCGTGTTGCTCGACGACGGCAAGAGCGACGACGAACGCGAGCGCCTCGTCACGCTCTTGTTCGAGGAGGTCGCCGTGCCGGACCAGCAGGCGTTGACTGCCGACGCGCTGCTTCAGCGCGTGGAGCGCTTTCTGTACGGGACAGCGCCGCTGTCGGCCGCCGATCGCGGCGCGATCGCGCATCTATTTCCGCTGCCCTTTTCCGTCGAATCCAATCCCGAGAAGGTGATCAACACGCCGTTTCAATTGACCGATCCAGAATACAACTGGGGCACGTTGAAGCTCGAAGACGGCGGTTGCTTGATCGCCTCGAACCATCCCGTTCAGATCTGGATCGATGAGCTGATTCGCACTGGTGCACCCCCTTCCGGCTATGCCGACTTCAACATCCTCGGTCTGCCCGGCGCTCAAGGCGCGCCGGTTGGGTCTGGAAAGCAGGCGGCTCAGGGCAGCCAAGGAAACGACGCCACCTGTGGCCCCGGAGGCGGCGTGCTTGGCGCGTCTGCGGCCCCGGGCGGACCGGGCGCGCCTGCCGGCTACGGCCCGCCCGGCAATCGCGGCGACGAGGGCAAACCGAGCCAATCTGCCGTCATCACCCTTCACGCCATCAGTAACTTCGGTAAAGCCGGCTCGATCTCGGTCAAGACGCAGTCGGGGCTCGGCGGCAAAGGGGGCAAGGGCGGTAAAGGAGGGAAGGGCGGTAAAGGAGGCCTCGGTGGCAACGGGGTCACCTGCGGCTGCGCCAGCAGCGGCGGTGCACTCGGTGGGCCCGGTGGCGCTGGCGGTGTCGGCGGCCCTGGCGGTACGGGTGGGGATGCCGTCGATGCTGCAGCGAACGTCATCGTTTACGTTCCCGCCTCAGCGCTCAAGAAGATCAGCACGCTGCTCGTGTCAGCGCCTCCGGGTGGCCCGGGGGAGGCGGGCGATCCCGGCGATCCCGGCGATCCGGGTACTGGCGGCGGCGGTGCGAAGCACAGCTCCGGCGGCGGCCCCGGAACTCGCGGCAACGGCGGCTCACCCGGCATTCCGGGTAATCCGGGAACGCGCTCGGGTCAGCCGGCAAAGATCCAAATCGAAACGCTCTGAGCGCGTCGCCGAGTGAAGGCGAAGCATTCTCGTCGGCGGGCGGCTTGCGACGGCGCGCGTGCGAGCGCGCCGTCGATCTCGTGAGCGGTCGATCTCGTGAGCGGTCGATCTCGTGAGCGGTCGATCTCGTGAACGGTCGATCTTGAATACACACAGTGTGTGCGTGGTGCTGAACTACGTATGAGTGACGCGACATAGCGAGTGATCGGTTCGAGCGTGATTGCGCTCATCGTGGTTGAGCGCGTTGCCCTCACGCGAGCTCGTCGCATTCGTGCAACACCGTTGCGGAACGGTTCGCAAAGCAAGCTGTGGCGCTTTGGGTTCGTGTCCGCAATTTTACGCTGAATACCGCGCTTATTTGAATGTCTGTAGTGGTGCTCAGTTCCTGTTGTCGTGTCCGTTATTGCGCCGTACGTGAGTTGCGAATCTGCCTCATAAAATATCTGGTTCGATGATGTGGATTTGAATATGAAATTGCGCGTCGAGCTGTGAGGATGAATGAATGCCGTTGCTCCGCGTCCTCGGGCTGTTCTTGCTGATCCTCATCACTGGAGTTGGTTGTGATGACAATGACTACACGCCGCCGCGTACGCCCGGAAGCGCCGGCGCGGCCGGGGCGCCCGTAACGGCTGCGTCGCTCGAGCTCACGCCGCGCGAGGTGTCACTCGCGGCAGGGACATCGGTCGACGTCCAGGCCACGCTGATCAAAAGCGATGGCACGACCGCTGACGTGACGAGCGACGCGACCTGGACCAGCAGCGATCCGGAAGTGGCTACCGTCGACGGCGGCACCGTCATGGGGCTCAAGGCGGGCAGCGCGGAGATCACGGTGACGGCCTCGAACGTCACGGCGACCCTGACCGTCACCGTCAGCGACGCCACACTGGTGACGTTGAGCATCACTCCCCCGAGCCCGATCTTGGCAAAAGGCCTGGAAAAACAGCTCACTGCGACCGGCGTGTTCACGGACGACACGACTCAAAATTTGACCCGGCAGGTGATCTGGAGCTCGGGCTCGAAAAACGTCGTCACCGTCGACACCGAGGGGCTGCTGACGGCGGTCTCGGTCGGCTCCAGCAAGATCAGCGCGAAGTTTGGCGCGATGACCGCGACCACCGTCGCCACAGTCTCGCAAGCGGTGGTCGAGTCCATCGCGCTGACCCCGCCGACGCCGTCGATCCCGAAAGGCCTGACGCAAGCGCTCACGGCTACCGCGACCTTGAGCGATGGAACGACAGCAAACGTGACGACCCAAGCCGAGTGGACCTCGAGCGATGAGAGCATCGCGGTCGTGAATGTCAGCTCGGGAGTGGTCACAGCCCTCGCGGTCGGCGAAGTCACCATCGGCGCGAGCTTCGATGGGTTCACCAGTTCCACGAAGGTGACCGTCGCGGGTGCCAGCCTCGTGTCGATTGGCGTGACGCCAGCGACGCCGGTGTTGGTCAAAGGGTTGACCCGGCAATTTACCGCAACCGGCACCTTCTCGGACGCCACGGTGCTCGATCTCACGAGTCAGGTGACCTGGGCATCGAGCGACGAATCGGTCATTACCGTCAGCAACGCCTCGGGCGCGCAAGGGCTGGCATCGACGACCGGCGTGGGCTCGTCGTCGATCTCGGCCACGCTCAGCGGCGTCACCGGTTCGACCGCGGTCACGGTCAGCGCGGCCACGCTGGTTTCGATTGGCGTGACGCCGGCAACGCCGTCGGTCGCCAAAGGCCTCAGCCGGCAGTTTACGGCCACGGGCACTTACACCGATGCCACCACGCAAGACCTGACTACGAACGTCACCTGGACGTCCGGCGACACGACGAAAGCCACGATCAGCAATGCTGCTAGCTCGCGCGGCTTGGCATCGACGGCGGGCGTGGGTTCAACTGTGATTTCGGCCACGCTGAGCGGCGTGACCGCTTCGACCACACTAACGATCAGCGCGGCCACGCTGGTTTCGATCGGCGTGACGCCGGCAACGCCGTCGGTCGCCAAAGGCCTCAGCCGGCAGTTTACGGCTACGGGCACCTATACCGATGCCACCACGCAGGATCTAACCACGACCGCCACCTGGGCTTCGAGCGATACGACCAAAGGCACCGTCAGCAACGCCAGTGGTTCGCAAGGGCTCGCGTCTACCGTCGCTGTCGGCTCGACCTCGATTTCGGCCACGCTGAGCGGCGTGACCGGTTCGACCGCGCTGACGATCACCGCCGCCACGCTGGTCTCGATCGGCGTCACTCCCGCGACGCCATCGATCGCTAAAGGCCTCAGTCAGCAGTTCGCGGCTACGGGTACCTACACCGATGCGACCACGCAAGATCTGACCGCGACCGCCACCTGGGCTTCGAGCGATACGACGAAGGCCACCGTCAGCAATGCCAATGGCTCTCAAGGTCTCGCCTCTACGGCCGGCGTCGGCTCGACCTCGATTTCGGCCACGCTCGACGGCGTGATCGGCTCGACCACGCTGACCGTCACTGCGGCCACGTTGGTCTCGATCGGCGTGACCCCTGCGACGCCATCGGTGGCCAAGGGGCTCAGCCAGCAGTTCATGGCTACGGGCACCTATACCGACGCTTCTACGGAAGACCTGACCGCCGCCGCCACCTGGGCTTCGAGTGATCCGACGAAAGCCACGATCAGCAATGCCATCAGCTCCAAAGGTCTCGCCTCTACGGTGGCTGTCGGCTCGACGTCGATTTCGGCCACGCTGAGCGGCGTGACCAACTCGACTACGCTGACGGTCACCGCGGCCACGCTGGTCTCGATCGGCGTGACCCCTGCAACGCCATCGATCGCCAAGGGGCTCACTCAGCAGTTTACGGCGACGGGGATCTATACCGACGCTTCCACGCAAAATCTGACTACGACCGCCACCTGGGCTTCGACCGACACGACCAAGGCCACGATCAGCAATGCCAGCGGCTCGAAAGGTCTCGCGTCTACCGTCGACGTCGGTTCCACCTCGATTTCGGCCACGCTGAGCGGCGTGACCGGTTCGACCACGCTGACCGTCAGCGCGGCGACGCTGGTCTCGATCGCCGTCACGCCCGCTGCGCCCTCGATCGCCAAGGGGCTCACGCAGCAGTTTACGGCCACGGGCACCTATACCGACACTTCCACGCAAAATCTGAGCACGAGCGCCACCTGGGCTTCGAGTGATCCCACGAAGGCCACGATCAGCAACGCCGCCGGCTCGAAAGGCCTGGCATCCACGGCGGCCATCGGCTCGACGTCGATCTCGGCCACGCTGAGCGGCGTGACTGGCTCGACCACATTGACAGTCACCGCCGCGACGCTGGTCTCGATCGCCGTCACACCGGCCTCGCCCTCGATTGCCAAGGGGCTCACGCAGCAGTTTACGGCCACGGGCACCTTCACCGACGCTTCCACGCAAAACCTGACCACGACGGCCACTTGGGCTTCGAGCGATCCGACGAAAGCCACGATCAGCAATGCCCTTGGCTCGCAAGGCCTCGCTACCGCCGCGAGCGAGGGCTCGACGTCGATCTCGGCCACGCAGAGCGGCGTGACCGGCTCGACCACGCTCACCGTCACGGCGGCGACGCTGGTCGCAATCGTCGTCACACCCGCCGCTCCGGCGGTTGCCAAGGGGCTCACTCAGCAGTTTACGGCCACGGGCACCTTCACCGACGCTTCCACGCAAAACCTGACCACGACCGCCACCTGGGCTTCGAGCGATCCGACGAAGGCCACCATCAGCAACGCCGCTGGCTCAAGAGGTCTGGCATCCACGGTGAGCGTGGGTCTGACGTCGATCTCGGCCACGCAGAGCGGCGTGACCGGCGCGACCGTACTGACAGTCAGCGCGGCGACGCTGGTCTCGATCGCCGTCACACCCGCCGCGCCGTCGATTGCCAAAGGGCTCACCCAGCAGTTTACGGCCACGGGGACCTACACCGACGCTTCCACGCAAGTCCTGACCACGACCGCCACCTGGGCGTCGAGCGATCCGACGAAGGCCACGATCAGCAATGCTGCTAGCTCGCAAGGCCTTGCTACCGGCGCGGGCGTGGGCTCCTCGTCGATCTCGGCCACGCAGAGCGGCGTGACTGGCTCGACCACGCTGACGGTCACCGTTGCGACGCTGGTCTCGATCGCCATCACGCCGGCCAACACCGGCATCACGACGAACTCGACGCAGCAATTCACCGCCACGGGCACGTACACCGACGCTTCGACTCAGGCTCTAACGACGAGCGTGACCTGGGCTTCTTCCAACGCCGCAGCGGCGACGATCAGCAATGCGGTGGTGACCATTGGCCTCGCCACCGCGGGTAACACATACGGGCTCGCGACGACCATCTCTGCGACCCTGGGCGCGATTGTCGGGAACACCACCCTAGTCATCGGACGCCACAACATCCTGCCCTGGACCGGCTTCGCGACGTACGAGTACTCATGCAACATGCTCGGCTCCACGGACACCGCCCTCGGCAACTTCGAATGGCTGTCGATCCCGAGTTTGAACTGGAAAGCCTGCCTGCTCGAGGCCAGCAAGCGTGGCGCTCAGGTGTTGACCCCGACGAGCGGAGCGTGGCCGCAACCGGGCTGGTTTGCCAGCCGCGCAGCAGGCAGCAATCAGGTCATGATCGGTAGCTGGGCGACCTACATCTCGGACGATCTCAATAACCTAAACACCTGCAACCTCGTTCGCGACCGTCAATCGGGGTCGACCAACGACTCGCCGCTCGCGAACCTCATCACCTTCGACGGAGATGTTTGGAAGTACCAAGACTTCGGCGTCATGTACGTCGACCAGTGCGAAAAGCTCGCCAGCGCCGCGGGCGCAAGCATCATCACCCCTTGGACGATTGGCCTACCCAACGGCGACAACTACTGGCACGGCGTGCTGCACACGTGCAGCGTCTACAGCTGGTCGACCAGTAACGGGACCAACTTCGACTACGACAACACGATCGAGAGGGTCTCGCAGAAAGGCTGCATGCTCGGTTACGTCCTCTGATCGAAGAGTTCCCAAAGTTTCGGCAGTGGATCCGCTTCGCGCAGGCGCGTGCCCACTGTCGAGCCTGAAAACGCAGGCGCGTGATGAACGATTGCCCCGCGGCCGCGTCACCAATGCGAGCTCATCGCTGAATGAAGGAACTTGGTGTCGCCACGCCAGTTCTCGACTGCGCCTCACCCACGCCTGAAATCGGCCCGATTCAAACGTCGGCCCGATTCAACGTGTGCGCGCTCGCAGGCGGCGCCGCAATCAGGTGAGGCTCCGGCGCGCGGCTGGGACGTGCTGTACCAACCCACTCCCCAAATATTTAAGTGCAGGCGGGTGCATGTCCCTGAGCAGACAACGCAGGCCCGTGCAACGCAGGCTCGTGCAAACGCAGGCTCGTGCAAACGCAGGTCCGTGCAAACGCAGGCGCGCGCAAACGCAGGTTCGGTGCTGCGGGCGGCCGTGGCGAATGCGCGACCGACGCGGTAGATCCCGAACGCCAGTTCGCTCGCTGCCGCAAGGCCGCGCTCGGCCGGACATCGAGCGTGACTACGTCGCGCTCAGCGAGTGTGGGAACCGGACCGCGCACCGCATCGCGTTCTTTTTCTTGGGGTTCAATAAGCCCCAGCCGCGCGCCGGAGCCTCACCGCGAACGCCCGCCACGCACGGCGCCAAGGAACTTAGCGCCCGCGAATGGCTAAGTCGATCGCCCTCGCGGCCGATGCATCGCGGCTGGCTTCGTTGCTCCTCAGTTACATACCCGCAGTATGCGCCTTCGTCGCGCCTCGCCAGCCGGGCGCCTCGACCGCGATCATCGATCGCTCTCGTGGCCATGTATCGCGGCTGGCTTCGTTGCTCCTCCGTTACATACCCGCAGTATGCGCCTTCGTCGCGCCTCGCCAGCCGGGCGCCTCGACCGCGATCATCGACCGACTTAGCCATTCGCGGGCCCTTAGCCGCTTTAAACAGCAAAGATCGCGGTCGGGACCTTGCACAGCCGAGTGGTCACGTGAGCCGCTCAAGTCGAGCGTTGGCGCTGACACGCGCTGGATGCCGACGGCTCCTTCTACTCGAGCGGGACTTCGGGCAACGGCGAGCCAGCGCGAGCCAGATAGACGGTTACGGCTCCCGCACTTGGACCGGATGCGTCGCCCCGGACGACCATGCCTGCGCCCACATCTGAACGGATCATCTTTCGCATGTAGCCCTGAAGTGAGGCCGAGCCTTCGCTGTAAAGCTCGAAACGACAGAGCGTGCTGCGACAATCGATCGGGCCGACGCGGATATCGTTGTCTTTGATGGCGTCCAGTTTGGCTTGCACGGATCGTCGAGTCTCTGTCGCCCAACCGTGATCGAAGGCCTGACCCTCGAACACGACTGCTGCATAAGAACGGCGCTCGTCTTCACTTGGCGCCTCTGCTGCGGCTTTTGCGGGGCTTGGCTGGATCGGCTGGGGTTCGGGATTCGGTGCGACCGCTACTTGAAACGCGGCCGGCTGAATCGGAGCTGGTCGATTCGCGAGGACCTGCGGCTCAGGCTGTGCGCGTGACGGAGGCTCCGAGGCGGATTCTCGGATTACCGCGCTCGCCCGCGGCGCCTTCGTGCCAGACGTGACTACGACTTGCCAGTAAACGATGGCGGCAAAAGCCGCGGACAAACCTAGAACAATCTTACGGCGCATGAATTCACCCTTCGAGTAGTTGGAGGCAGAACCGAATGCGGACCATGCAAATGACCTTGGCCGGCGGCTCGCGCTTACGAGAAGTCGTTCAGGTGCGCGGCATTGCTGCCACGCGAGAAGTGAGCTCCCCACTCTTGCTCGGTGGGGAACTCACCCAAGGCCTGGCTACAAGGCGCCGCCGGATGCTTTGACCGCGCTCACATAACCGAGAACGCCAGGGTTGAAGTCGGAAAGGAAGCACTCAACCACGATCGGATTTCCAGCCGCCACGTTGAACGTGCCGAGCGTCACCCAGTTAGCGGTAGTCGTCGGCAGATTCGGAGTCGCTGTCCAGCTCACGGCGTCGCCAGCAGGGGTCGTGACGATCCCAGTGCAGGTGGAACGACAATAGCCAAATGCACAAGAGATTGGGTCGGCTTGCCGCCCATAGGCGGACAAGGTTCTGGAGACGGTGCTCGAGGTGCTATTCTGAAGATACGTCTCCCAATAGAAGGCATTGGGCCCGCCACCGCCATTGCAGGCGCCGGCCACGGTCGAAACCTGAGACTGGCTATATGGAATAAAGCACGACCACTGATTGAAGTAGTACGGTTTGCCTGAGGCGGCGGAAACAACCGTGTCTGCACCGGCAGATGCGCTGATCAGCGCCACCCCAAGCCCCAGCAGCGAAATACATAGATTCTTCATTTGATGATTTCCTTGGCGGTGAGCCTCGCAATACGACCTACCCACCCAAGTTGATTTTCAGCCACGAATTTACCAACGTGTCGCACCAAGCATTGGGACAACTTTGCTGTGAGGCATAATGGCCCGCCTTGTGTGCTTATTGGGCGTGCGCGTGCCAGCGCGGCGAACGCTTTCGATCACCGAATACACCCCTAGTGTCGTTCTCCAAATTTCTCGGATTACTTACATACACGTCCCTTCTCGTTTGCTTCCACCCCGCGACACCGCATTTCGCTCTCGCGCGCCCGTGTTGCGTACGCTGGATATAGCAATGCAGAGCCGAGAGTGTCCACGACGATCTTTGAAATCGATTCTGCGGTTGCCTGTCAGGATCCGACAGGCACTGCTCCGGTAACACACCTACCGTCGGGGTTGTCTCACGCTCGTCACCGCGCACGCGCTCACCGGCGGAGTTCGCCATGCGCGCTCGCCACACTTCATCTTTGCGCGCAGCTGGTCTCGCGTGGCTGCATCCGTTCTTGGTTGCACTGGCGTGACACGTCGTGTCCGCTAAAGAATCGCCGTCGTTGCAGCGCGTAATCGAAGCTCTCTCACGCGCTGCAACGCTTCGATCACGCTCGTCGAGGACAACCAACCGCACGGCAGCTTGGGACATCACTCAAACCGACGACGAGCGCAACGCTGCGGCCGCCGTTATGCGAGGACCACATGTCTTCAAGCAGCATCAGCAGACGAATTCCGTCGCGGAGTGAGGCGCTGCATCACGCGCTGCGACGCTTCGCCGCGACCGCCTGCACCGAGGCCGCGCGAGACCGGTCGCGCGTAATACTTCCCGGCCATTGCTACACCCGATAAGTCAGGACTAGTATTGCTTGTGGTCAATGCTCGGAAGCTCATAGTGCGTGAGTATGGGCGCGACGTCGATCGCTTCGCCGAACGCAACGTGGTGCGGGATGGTTGGGCGCGCTTCCGGCGATTGCTGCAATTGATGCCCACTTGGTGTACCCACTTGGTCAGCGTGCTGCAGCTTGTTCGGTGCATCGAGTTTTCGAAGCCACCTGCTTCGGCAAGTGGTTGATTGATTGATTGATTGTTGTTGGAATTTTTATTCGCTGAAGCTGTCACGGCGTCCGGGTGGCACCGGTGTGTCCGGGCGCTTTCACGCTCGGAGTGGCCAGGCGAAAGCTATCGCAGCCGGAGAAGCACTTGGCTGAGCTGCCAGCTCATCGGATTCGTGAAAAGGCAGCGAGCGAGGGACCAGACCTTACTCTCCGCCGAGGGCCTGTCGCGTCTCTCGCGTGCGCGGATGATCCGAGCCCAAGCTTCGCTCGAGAATGACTAGGGCCCGCTCCAACATCGGCTTCGCTTCCTCGTTCCGATCGCTCGTTTGCAATAGGCGCGCTAGTTGATAAAGGCGAAGACCTACCCTGGAGTGTTCGCTCCCGAAGCTGGTTTCGTCGATCTTCAGCGCTCGGCGCATCAGCGGCTCGCCCTCTGGGAAACGTCCGGTCAATCTCAATAAGTACGCTAAGTTACTGAGGTCTCTGGCTACCGTCGGGTGTTCAGTCCCATAGCTGATTTCGTCGATGCTCAATGCTCGACGAAACAACGGCTCGGCTTCGGCAAGAAGACCGACCGCCATCAGCGCTTGCCCAAGGTTGCCCAAATCTCTGGCAATGACCGGATGTTCGCTGGCGTAGCTGCTCTCGTCGATGCGCAACGCTCGACGCATCAACGGTTCAGCCTCCGCATGACGATTCGTCTCCATCAGCACTTGGGCCAATGTGTTCAGGGTCGTCGCGACATCCGGGTGTTCGGCCAAGTGGCTTGCTTCCTCGATGCTCAGGGCTCGTAGTGCGAGTAGCTCGGCCTCTGCACAACGATTCGTTACCAGTAGCAAATTGGCCAGATTGCCCAGCTGAGCTGCTACCCGAGGGTGCCCGACGCCATATCTGAGTTCGGCGATGCTCAACGCTTGGCGCATCAACGGCTCGGCTTCCGCGTAGCGATTCGTCGCCCTCAGCAATAGCGCCAAGTTGTTCAGACGGACAGCTACCCTGGAGTGATCGGCGCCGTATTGGTCCGTGTCGATGCTCAACGCTCGGCGCATCAACGGCTCGGCTTCCGCCTGACGATTCGTCGTGCGCAAGAGTTCCGCCAAATTGCCCAGATCCGTGGCGACGCTGGGATGTTCGGCGCCGCGTTTGGCTTCGTTGATACGGAGCGCGCGGCGCATGAGCGGCTCGGCCTCGTTCAAGCGATTCGTCGCCACGAGCAATTGCGCGAGGTTGGACAGATCGCGAGCGACCGCGGGGTCGTCGGTGCCATAGCAAGCTTCGTCGATGCTCAACGCACGGCGCAGCAGTAGCTCGGCGTCGCGATGCGCGGCTCGGGCCATCAAATAGACGCCGCACCGGGAGAGAACCATCGCGGCAAGTGGAGCGTCGCCCGGGCTCATCTCTCGTTCCGTCAAGACTCGCGCATGCGGGAGCAAGCGCGCGCAGTCGCTCCAAGTGCGAACGTCAGAGGGATCGTCGGGGAACGCCTGCCAAACCACGCGGAGCGCGCTCCTCAGCCACGTGGCGTGCTCTGTCGGATCCATCCTTTCGCGGGTGACCCACTGCACGATTCGATGCACGGACACCCGACCGATACCGACCTCCAACAAAGAGAATTGCCGCAGCAAGGCCCGCGCCTTGTTCAACTGGAGCTCGTCGACCAGGCCGCTGCGGAGTGGCTCGGGGACGTGCTCGTGACCGGCAGTGAGGTCCGCGAGCGCGATCTCGTCCGGCGCGAGGAACGAGCACAATTTGAGCAGCTGAGCCGCGGTCTCGCTCTCGCGGGCGATCTGCTCCATGGCCAATGTCCAGGTCGTTTGCACGTCAGCATGCGAATCGAGCGGGCCGGCCTCGCTGAGGACACGCAAGCCGCGCTTCTGCAGCAGGCTTGCATACGCTGACAACGTGATGCCGGTCGCGAGGATGTAGGCGCCCGCTTGTGCCAGGGCCAAAGGCAGGCGTCCAAGCAGCTCGGCGATCAGTCGTGCGCTGCTCTGATCCGAGAGCGCTTCGGCACGATCAGGCTCACTCGAATCGGAATCTTGTCGCTGGCTGGCAGAGCGGATCAGAAACTGCGTAGCTTCTTCGAGGTCCATCAAGCGAATGTCCTCCGATTGAGCGTTGGGCCAAGATTGCGCGCGTGACGTGATCAGCACGCGTCGCAACGCGCCCTGAGGCAGGTAGGGCTCCAACGCTCTTGCGTCAGTCGCGTTGTCGAAGACCAGCAAAAACCGTTCACGCTGGGCCAGAGTCCGTCGCACGTCGACTACAGTAACGCTTTGATCTTGCGCGGAGGGAAGCCCCAGCTGGGGCGCCAGCGCTGCGTAGTCGCTACGTAGGCCTTGGGGATCCTCGGCGCGCAGCCACCAAATCGCGTCGTAGTCAGCGCTGTATCGGTAGGCGTATTCGAGCGCGAGCTGTGTTTTGCCGAGGCCTCCCAAGCCTTTCACTGCTTGTGTCAGGGCGGCTGATTGTCCGCTGCTCAAACTCTCGTGCAGGCGCGCCAAGAGGCGATCTCGCCCGGTGAAATGGATGTTGCGACTGTAGGGGATGTTCCAAATCATCGGCAGCGCGCCGGGAAAGCGCGCCGCCGGGCCTGCGGCTTTTGCGAGCGTTTGGGTCGCTGTTCGCGGTTGAACGGGGAAGGGGGGCTCTGTCTGGGGCCGATCCGGCGGGCGTATCGCGTTCTTCAGCGCTTCGCAGCATTGCTCGGGTGTGTGGCCGACGAAGTCCGCATACACCACTGGGCGCCACAAAGCAGGTGGGTCGATGGCTTCGATGCGTATCGGTAGGAGTCGGCGGGCATTCCCCGTCGGATCTTGGGCGAAGATTGCCGCGATCTCGGGTCCGCAAAACTCGGACTTGAAGTACGCCGCGGACCAAACGGCGACCAGTCGCGCACAACGCTCCAACGCCCGCTGCATTTCCAGCACGAAGTTGGACCCGACTCCAAAGTCATATGCCTGCATCAGGGTCGAATGGCCGCGGCTTCGCAGTTGCCAATCGATCCACCGCGCCCACGCGACATCCGCTCCCGTATAGCTAATGAAGAAGTCGACGGGTGGCTCCGTGGTTGGCACGGGCGGCACGATACACCGATCGAATCAGCTCAGAAAGCATCCGGATGTCACGCTTAGCAATGGTCCACGACGGCGCGCGTGTTCGCGCGCCTGCGTGACCTAGCGCCGCTCGTCGCCGGCCTTTCACGGACTTGGCGTCGACCCTCGCATGGCCGCCAAGGTAGCGTTTCGTGGCTCGCACAAATGACTAAGTTTCTGGCGCTGACGGAGTGCCATGGTACGCGGCGCCGACATGAAGACGCCCGCAGCGGGTACGTCAACTCGAGCACGCGCAGAGTCCGTCGCTGCGTGCTTGCGAAACCTATTGGCAAGCCGGTCGTCGGTGCTTTCCGGCGCTGGAACGCCCGGAGGCGTGCTCGAGAGGACAAGCAGCGTGAGCGGCGTATCCATCATGATCAACGTTTCCGGTGACTCGATCGACTCGGTGGTCGTTCGACGTGACGACGGCGTCGTCGCTGGCGCCGGCGCGATGCCCGTCGCGCGCGCTGTCTCGAGCGCGGAGTCCGAGTCGTCGGAGGCGGCAGGTGCCCTGGAGACGACCGCGATCGATCAGGATTGGTCGACCCGCGAGGGCTACGACCGAAGCTTCATCGGCAAAGAGGTGCCGATCCCGAAGCTGACCGACGCACAAGAGGCGATCACCGCGGTCGTGCCCACTCGAGGGGGGTAATTTCCCCGTACGCCGGCTGCGCGGCTTGAACGATATTGTCGTTTGAGCGCTGGATATCGCAGCGTCGCCCTCCCAGGAGCCACCATGGCTGATGTGGTGACGGTTACGAGTCGCGCGCTGTAGCTTGACCATGGTTTGGGGCCGCACGCCTAGGCTATCGATTCACAGCTCGGCGCTTCGGACGTTCAAATGGTTGTAACCCAAGCCCATGTTTTCGCTCTCCTTGAATACAGCCGAACTAGGCGTCATTTCCGGCAATGCCGATGTTACGCATTCGACGCATTCGCCGCTCGTTGAAAGGCGCAGGCATCTCTCCGTCTCTCGACTCGACGGGAGGTTGACTTACAAGTCCAGTCGAGGTTTTGTGAGCACGATGCTCCCAGGACTTTCCAGTCGACGGGATGGCACCACTCTCGGTCCCTATCGAATTACGGGAGTTCTGGGAGAGGGGGGCATGGGCATCGTCTACAGCGCCGTGCGCACCGGCACGAACGCGCAGGTGGCGCTGAAGACCGTACGGAGCACCTCTGGCCAACATCTGACCGCACTACGTCGCGAAATCCGTGCTCTCGGTCAGCTGCGACATCCCGGTGTGGTCGAGATCGTCGACCATGGCGTGGCGGACGGCTTGCCCTGGTACGCGATGCGCCTGCTCGTCGGTAGCACGCTCGCCGATCGGCTGTCGCTCGTAGCACCCAGCTCTGATTCGCGGCTCGGCGGTTGGTCGAGCTCGCGCATGCCACCGGCCCTGGAACCGACACAGCCCGACGCAAGCGCGATCACTCGAGCCCGGCTGGGCATCGAGCAAGCTGCGCCGGATCTGCCGGAGCTACTGGCAGTGATTCGCAGCGTTTGCACCACGCTGGCCTACGTGCACGGCAGCGGCTTCGTGCACCGAGACCTCAAGCCCAGCAACATTTTCATCGATCAGCAGGGAGCGGCGGTGCTGGTGGATTTCGGCATCGTCTCGCATTTTGCCAGTTCGCGCACGAAAGAGAGCGTGAATGCGACCGGACACGTCGCCGGCAGCGTGCCGTACATGTCGCCCGAGCAAGTGCGCGGAGAGCTGGCGGACGCGCGCTCCGACCTCTATTCGCTCGGCTGCATCCTGTACGAATGCCTGACCGGGCGGCCGCCGTTCTCGCGCGGCTCATCGCTGGAAGTGATGAACGGCCATCTTTGGGCTGACGTCATTCCACCTTCGGAGCTCGTTCCCAGCGTCCCCTCCGAGTTGGATGAGCTGACGCTCCAGCTGCTGCGCAAGAACCCCAAGGAGCGCATCGGTTACGCCGACGTCGTGGCCAGCACGCTCGCGCCGTTTTGCGCCGACGCTCGCCCGGACAGCGTGGCCGCGCCGAGCTACCTGTATCGGGCCAGCTTCGTGCGCCGTGACGGTCAGCACGACGTACTGGAGCGCCACCTGAAAGACCTGGTGCGGGGGCGCGGTGGCATGGTGCTGCTCGGCGGTGAGAGCGGTGTCGGCAAGACGCGCTCGGCGACCGAGCTGGCTTCGGCGGCGCAGCGCCAGAGAGTGGTCGTTACGGCCGGCGAGTGCGCGCCCGCGGGGATGGATCCCGAGCATGACGAAGCGCTGATGCCGTTCCGGTCGGTGCTCCAGGCCATGGCCGATTTTTGTTACGAAGCGGGCCCCAACTTCGTCGAGGGCGTGGTCGGTAATCGTGGCCTGCTGCTCGCGCAGCTGGAGCCGACTTTTCGCGGCCTGCCGCTCGGTCCCAGGCAGCTGGCCGCTCAATCTCCGCGCGCGGAGTCTGCCGCCAAGCGCCTGCTCGACGCGGTCTGCGATACGCTGCTGGCCTTCGCGCAGCAGCAACCGATGCTGGTCGTGCTCGACGACCTGCATTGGGCGGACGATTTGTCGCTGGCGCTGCTCGACGCGCTGCGTGAGCGCGTCCGCGAGGTGCCGCTGCTGATTTTGGGGACTTTCCGAGGCCCTGAGCTGTCCGGCGCATTCCAACGCTTGCTCGACGCCGAGCACGTGGAGCACGTCGAGGTGACGCGGTTGACGCGCGAGCAGGTGGCCGTGATGGCCGCCGAGATGCTCGGAGTCGCGCAAATGCCGCCGAGCTTGCTCGAGCACGTCTACGAGCGTTCGGAGGGCGTTGCGTTCTACGTCTCGGAGTATTTGATGGCGGAGATCGCGCGCGGCGTCCTGTCGCGCAATTCGCGCGGCGAGTGGTCGCTCGGCAGCGACTGGAGCCGAGACTCCACTCGCCCGCTGCCGCCGGGGCGTGTGCGCGAGCAATTCCTCGGTCGCGTGCACGGTCTTTCTCCGGTGCCGCACGCGCTCGTCACGCTGGCCGCCGTGTTCGGTCGCGAAGTTCGCTCCGAATGGCTGCGGCTCGCGGCCGGACTCGGCGACGACGATTTCAACGACGCCGTGCAACAGCTGCGTCAGCAGCTGGTGTTCGACGACGCGGGCGACGCGATGTTGCGTTTCCATCACGAGCAGTTGCGGCTGTTCGTTTACGAGTCCACGTCGCCACAAGAGCTGATGGCGCGCCACGCCCAGGTTGCGGCCGTGCTGGAGCGCTCGAGCCAGGAAGAGGCGGGTGAGCGGGCGTCCAGCCAATTGCTGGCCTACCACCTGAGTCGCGCCGAGCAGCGCGTTTCAGCCGCCAGGCATTTCGCACGCGCGGGCGACGAGTGCCGCGGCACCTGGCGCAACCACGACGCCATCAAGTACTACTCCGCTGCGCTGTATGAGCTGCAGCAGCTGACGCAGGACGAGTCGACGCGCTCGCAACGCGCGCAGCTGTTCGAGATGAGGGGCGACGCCGAGGCGCTGGCCGCTCATTTCGTCGACGCGGCACGCAGCCATCGCGCGGCGCTGGCTGAGCTTCTGCCGAGCAGCACGCTCTCTCGCGCGCGCCTGCACCGCAAGCTCGGCAAGGGCGCGACGATCTCGAAGGAACACGCCACGGTGAGCGCGGAGTACGACGCCTGCGAGGGGCTGCTGCAGGCCACCGCGCCGACGGAACGCGCAGCGGACTGGTGGCTGGAATGGATAGAGCTCCAGGTCGAGCGAGCCTGGTGGCTGTATTGGCGCGCTGACCTAGACCGCTTGGTGGACTTGATCGACGCCTGCCGAGCAGACGTTGCTGCGCACGGTACGTTGGTGCAGCGCGCTCGCCTACTACAATGCCTGCTGACGGCCACGATGCGTCGGGAGAACTACTGCTTGAGCGACAAGGCGGCGACGCTGGCGCGCGAAGCTCGCACCGTCGCCGAAGCGGCGGGCGACGCGAGCGTCACTGGCGAAGCGCAATTTCTGCTGGGTTTCGCGCTGTTGTTCCACGAGCGCTGGGATCTGGCTGCGCCGGAGCTTCGTCAGGCCGTTCAGCACGCCGAGCTGCACGGTGATGTTCCGGTCCGCGTGCGCGCGCTGACCTACCTCAGCGTCGCCGAGCGGCGCGAGGGCAACCGTCAAGAATGCGAGCGGCTCTCTCAGAGCGCCATCGAGCTTGCGCGGCAAGCCGACATGACCGACTACTTGGGCGCAGCCGAAGGCAATTTGGCTTGGGCCGCCCTGCGCCGGGCCGACGTCGAGGCGGCGATTCAGCACGGGCAGCGGGCGGTCGAAGCCTGGGCGCGACCGCCGGCCGTCTATCCCTTTCAGTGGCTCGCGCGCTGGCCCCTGGCCGCGGCGCTGGAACGGGCCAACGACTCACGCGCGGCGCTGCAATGCTTGCTGCCGCTGCTCGATACTCGACAGCACGTGGTCGACGCGACGAGCAATCAGGCTCTGCGCGATCTGACCGGCGCTGACCAGCCCAGTCCATCGCTGCGCGATGTGCTGCGCGGCGGCGCCGAGCACCGGGCACTTTGAGTCGAAAAACGAGGTCACCATCATGTTCTTCTCATTGATCGATCGCGTTCCGCCCCAGTCCGAAGGACGGATCCTAATCGCCGAATACGTCAGAATCCGGCCACAAACCGAGATCCCCACGTTCGTCAACGCCGCCGCGGAGTTCTACATCTCGTCGGGGCTCGAGGGCTCCGGCCGCTACACGCTGCGCTGCGCCGGCCGAGCCATCTCCGGCGACTTGCGTACGGTAGCCCTGCTGTGGGAGGCGCAGAGCGGCGCCACTGCCGTCGAGGTGGCTCAGGCGGCCAGGGCCAAAGTCGATCCAGAGGCCATTGCCTTGGTCGACGGCATCGACGTCAAGTTCATGAAGCCAACCAGCTACGACGCGCGGCGCGGTGACCTGTCGAAGGGCAGGCGGTCGAACGGCAGTATCAACGTCTTCCTCACCAAAGACGACCGTTCCTATGAACCGGACGGCGACATTCCCTGCGCGCTGCATGACGAGATCGTCCTGGCCAAGGGCGGGCTGGAGAATTTCCGCGAGGCCGCTGCAGACCTGCTCGCCGCTTTCGAAACGAAGACCGGCTGGGTCTTCAGCGGTGCCGGTGAGGATCTGGAGCGCCCCGATCGGTTGATGCACTTCTGGCGCATGGTGGGCATCGGCACCATTCCTCCCGCGATGACCGCCTTGTCCGACATCCCCGAATACGCGAAAATCCAGGATAAGATCGTCACCGAGCTGCAGAATCTGTACATGGCGGCGCGCCGGGACTTGCCGATCGGCTCCGTCAAAGGAGACCCGGCGTGACGCAAAAATCGACGGTGTTGGTGGTCGGCGCTGGCGGGATGCTCGGGCAAACCGTGAGCATGCAGCTCGGCCAAGCCGGCTATCGCGTGCGGGCGCTGCTGCGACCTTCGACCCCGGAGGCCAAGGTGGCAGCGCTGAGCAACGCCGGCAGTGAGATCGTGATCGGTGACCTGCGCGACGCAGCTTCGCTACGCGCGGCTTGCGACGGCGTGACGGCCATCGTGTCGACCGCGACGGCGATGATGGCGCCCGACGGCAACGACACCCTGCGCGAGGTCGACGGCGCAGGTCAGGTCGAGCTGGTGCGCGCAGCGCGGGCCGAGCAGATCGAACGCTTCGTGTACGTCTCGCTGTTCGACCTACCCAAGCTCGCCGAGCAGCCCGTGCCGCTAGAGGCGGCGTTGCTCGACGGCAAACGCCGAGTCGAGCGCGAGCTGATGGACAGCGGGGTGCCGTACACCATCGTGCGCCCGGCGTTCTTTCGCGAAATCTGGCTGAGCTCGTTTCTCGGATTCGATCCCGCCAACGATGCCATCGCCTTGTACGGCACGGGTGAGCAGCTCGTCTCGTTCATCGCGCTCGAAGACGTCGCGCGCTTTTGCGTCGGCGCGCTCGCATCCACTCAAGCGCACAATCAGCTGTTCGAGCTGGGCGGGCCCGACCCCATCTCACTCTTGGACGCGGCGAAGTTGGCCTGCCCGCCGCCCCGACAACCGACCTTCAGCCGCCTGTCGATCGAGGATATCCGGGCGCAGATCAGGCAGCTCCTGACGACTGACGGCGGCAAACTCGTGGATAGCAGGCCCGTTGAGACCAGCCGCCTGGCCTTGTTGCAGCGCTTCGCCGAAGGGCTGGTTCCGGACAACACCCGAGCGCTGACCGCCGTACCGCTCACCTTGCAGCCCGTGTCGTCGTTCCTGCAGGGGATGGCGACCAGCAAATAGAGTCGACACCCACCAAGGGTGAACAACAAACGAAAGAGGATCGAATGGGAGTCGCGAAGACCGGCAAGAAGAAGGCGTCGAAGAAGAAAGCAAAACGGAGGTTGCTCGGTGGCCGCCCGGTCAGCGCAAAAGCGCTGGAAGCGTTCGAGGCGCCGAACGGTGGCAATCCGATCGGTAAGGACGGTGTGATCATCGGCGCGCCACCCCAGACCCCGGGCGGCAGGAGCGTCTTTTATTACGTCATCGAGCAAAACGGAAAATACTTTTGTCAAGACGAACGGACGGGGGCGCTCACGGAGCTACCCAAACTACCGTCGGCCGGTCAGGCCATCGTGCGCGAGCTGACCAACCGCGGCGCGCTCGTCGCCGACATCGATCAAGAGGATACCGGTGGCGTAGGTGGCTACTGCTACTTACTCAGCATCGAGAATCTGAGCGATTAACGGCGTCGGCGAGGCAGGGGGCGGAACAAGGGTATGGCGGCAACGAAAAAGCGCTTCCGCGAAGGGACGCATCGGGCGGAGCTGATTGAGGCGACCTTGGCGCGGCTAGAGCCATTGCTGCCGCGTCTCGGCATCACTCGCGTCGCGAACGTGACGGGTCTGGACGTGATCGGCATTCCGGTCGTGGCAGCGCACCGGCCCAACTCGCGCTCGCTTTCAGTGTCCTTCGGCAAAGGGGTGACACTGGAAGCGGCGCGAGCCTCGGCCACCATGGAGGCGCTGGAGTCGTATCACGCGGAGCACATTCAGCAGCCGCTGCTGGCCGGCTCGTTCGAAGAGCTGCGCCGCCGTCGTGCGGTGATCAACGTCGCCGCGTTGCCGCGGCTCACCGTCAGCTCGTTTCACCCGGACAAGACGCTGCTTTGGATCGCTGGCAAGGAGCTCTCCGATCGCTCGGAGCGCTGGCTACCGTACGAGCTGGTGCACACGGACTTCCGGCTGCCGCTCCCGACCGGCAGCGGCGCGTTCTGCATGAGCTCGAATGGCCTGGCGTCGGGCAACCAGCTGGTCGAAGCCGAGCTGCACGGATTGTGCGAGGTGATCGAACGCGACGCGACGACCTTGTGGCATGCCCTCAGTCCTGCGCGGCGAGCAGAGACCAAGATCGATCTGGGAACCATCGACGATCGGCTGTGCTGCGAAGTCGTCGCCGCCGTGCAAAACGCGGGCTTTGCGCTGGGCGTCTGGGAGATCACCTCGGATGTGCGCGTGCCGGCTTTCTTGGCGACCGTGCTGGAGCTCGACACGGGCGTGTTCGGCGGCATCGGGAACGTGTCCGGGATGGGCTGTCACCCCTCGCGCGCGGTAGCGCTCCTGCGCGCCCTGACCGAGGCCGTGCAGGGGCGAGCGACGCTGATTTCAGGCGCGCGCGACGACCTGAGTCATCAAACCTACCGGCAGCAGAGGCAAGATTCGCGCACGCGCCGCATGTACCGTCGCGCCGTCGACGAGCCAGCAGCGCGCGCATTCCGCGATTCACCGAGCCACGATGGGGACACGTTCGAAGACGACCTGAAGTGGGCGCTCGAGCGCTTGGCAGAGGCTGGGCTACGCGAGGCCGTGTCAGTGGAGTTGACTCATGCAGATATCGGTGTGCCGGTCGCGCGCGTGGTGGTGCCGGGGCTCGAGCTGATGCACGACGTCCCTTCCTACACACCTGGCCAACGCGCCCGCCGGGTGCTGGAGCACCGTTCATGAGTACCATCGTCTTCACCGGACCGAGCTTGGCGGCCGACGAAGCGCGGCAGATCCTGGACGCCACCTATCTGCCTCCCGCGGCCTTCGGTGACGTGTACCGCGCTGCCCTGGAGCGTCCCTCCGTGATCGCGATCATCGATGGATTTTTCGAGAATCAGCCGGCGATTTGGCACAAAGAGATTTTGTGGGCGATGAAAGAGGGCGTGCACGTCTTCGGCGCGTCGAGCATGGGCGCGCTGCGTGCAGCCGAATTGTGCGAGCTCGGCATGGTCGGCGTGGGTAAGGTATTTTCAGCCTTCCAGTCCGGCGAGCTGCAGGACGACGACGAGGTTGCTATCTCGCACGGCGCTGCGGACGAAGGCTATCGCCCGCTGTCCGTCGCGATGGTGGATATCCGGCAAACGTTGTCGGCGGCGGAGCAGGCTCGCGTCGTGGCGACCGACGACGCGGAGCAGCTACGTGCACTGGCCAAGCGCCTCAACTTTCGTGAGCGCAGCTACCCGCGCCTGCTGCAGGCGGCGCGAGCAGAAGGCATGGCTTTGGACGCGCTGGTGACGTTCGAGCGCTGGCTGGGCACCGGGCAGGTCCAGCAAAAGCGGGCGGACGCGCTCGAGCTATTGAGCGTGCTGCGAGCTTGGCACGAGCTGAAGCCTGGACCCAAGGTCGTCAGCTATTCGTTTGCGCGTACGGATGCCTGGGAGACCGCGACGGCGCGCATCCTAGCGCAGCGCGAATCGCCCTCCGCGGCAGGGCAGGACGATTCGCCGGCGCTCGACGAGCTGCGCATCTCCGGCGAATACCCGCGGGTCTGGCAGTGTGCGCTCACTCGTGTGCTTGCCATCGACCTGTGTCGCCGGTTGGGACGCGAGCCGGACACGCGCGCGATGGGACGGGCCCTGGACGCACTCCGCGCGGATCTCGAGCTGAAAGACGACGCGGCTTTTGCGGAGTGGATGAAAGAGGAGGGGGTGACCGAGAGCGACCTGGTCGGCTTCGCTCGCGAGGAAGCGGTGGTGCGCTGGGGCGAGGCGTTGATGGCTGCCGCGGCGCGGCGCGGCTTGCACAACGCTCTGCGCGCGCTGGGCGAGCGCGGCTACTGGACGAGCCGCGGCGACGAGAAGCGTCGCCTGTTGGAGAACAACCGAGCGGTGGAGATGGATCCGGCCACTGTTCGGGAGCGGCTTCTGGACTGGTATTTCTCCGAGTGCCTCGGCATCGAAGTCCCGTCGGATCTGGGCGCGCACGCCCGCTCCCACGGCTTCGAGGACGAGTGGAGCCTGTTCAGCGCCATCGCGCGCGAGCACCGGGCGCGCCAGCTCGGGCTCGAACCTTTCTGAGCTCAAAGTTTGTCGATGCGCAGCCGCTTCACACCGATCCGCACGCGCCTCGAGTCTTCGTCGCGTTGGATGATGTGCACCCCGTCCAGCAGGCCCGCGTCCTGAAATAGCCGCCGAATGCGATGGAAATCGACGTGGACGCGCTCCGGCGACACCTTGAGCAGCCCGGCCAGCGCCTGGGGAGTGAGCCAGCCTCGGCCGTCCTCTTCCTCCGCTCCGGAGAGGCGCACGCGCGCCAAGGTCAGCAGCGTATACAGGCTCGCTCGCGACGGTAGCGTCCGAAGCACGTTGCCTTGGCGCAAGGTCAGCTCCACGCGCTCCTCGTCGGCGCTGACCTTGAACACGAGCTCAGTCGTGTCGAGGAACTGTGAACCGCCGACGGTGGTCGTGCTCGAGCTGCCTGCGGTCTCCGGCAGCAAGAGCCGCCAGCTGCGTTGGGAGGTGGTGACGAGCGCGCCTGATTGCAGCGTCTGGGCAACACCCGCTTGCTCGAGCCGCCATCCCGCCGTATCGAGGTACACGCTGGCCTCCGGATCCTCGTCGGTCGGCAGCAGCAGGAGCGATCCCGTACCCCAGCGCCGTTCGGATGCGTCGAGCGCGACCGCGCACGGCTGCGGTCCGTTGGTGTCGCTGACCAACCAGCGCTCTTCCGCCACCCCGAAAACCAGCACCTGCCCGACGCTCAAAGCGTGCGAGATGCGCGGCGCGAGCGGAACGCCGTCGAGGCTGGTGCCGTTCCGGCTGGCTAGGTCGCGCACGGTCCACTTGCCGTTTTGCCAGCGAATGACCGCGTGCTCACTGGAGGCGCCACGACTCTCGAGTCTCAGATCGGCCGCCGGCGATCTGCCTACGAGGCAGCGGCAGGGCAGGAGCTCCTGAGCATCGCGCGGACCGACCAGAGTAGCCATCGACCCCCTGACGCTACCCGAATGTCGAGGCGCGAGCGAGGACCGCCAAAAATAGGCGAATTACGCTACGGCTCGTGGCAGGTAGTCGGCCACGACCTGCCCACAGTCGGCGCGCAGCAGTTGGCGCCCCACCTGCACGAGTTTGCGCGCGTTGCCGTTCGAAGTGCCTAGCTTCTGGGCGATTTCGTCGTACTCGTCGCCGAACGAGCGCCAGGTGAGCGCGAGCTGCTGCGAGCGTGAGAGCATCGACATCTTCGCGTTGACACGTGCCAGCCCCCTGCGAATGCTGAGCCGCTCGTCGACCCAGGCTTCCCTGCCGGGCGCGCCGCTCGCCCAGACTTCGGCGATCTCGGCCGACACTCGGCTGCGTCGCGTGTGCTTGCGCGCGCGATCACGCGCTGCGTTCGCGATGATGGTCGCCCACCAACCGAGCGGAGACTGCAGGTCGCGCTGCATTCCGGAGAGCGCTTCGAACGCCCGGAGGCAGGCTTCGCCCAGCAGGTCATCGGCGTCGGCGCTGTTGCCACCACACCAGCGCTTGCACAGCGCGAGCAGCGTCGGGCGCTGCTCGCGCAGGAATTCGACCAGGTTGTCCCGGCGCTCCGAGTCTAGGTATTGGGCCAGTTCAGACATGCATTCTCCCGTGGCAAAGTGCCGCGCTCGACCTGCCTTTTTCTGTACCGATGCCGCCGCTTTGCAGCCATTTCACGGCCATTTCAAGCCGTCTTTAGCGGCTTTCCTGGGTGCGGCATCCCGTCACAGTTGGCGCCTCTGCGCGTCATTCATCGTGTGGGCTTCACCAATCGGAGCTCACTTGCCCGGCGGAGGCCGAATCCATGTCCCAAGAAATCATTCGACTCGAGCTCAGAGAGCGCGCCGCGCTCGCCGAACGCAGCTCCGGCCAGCCTGTCAGTCTGGCTGCCCTGTGGCACGAGCTCATGAGCGGCCAGGTACGTATCGCCGATTGCTTCGTGGCGCAGCGTTGTTACGTCGTGCTTCGCGCGCCCTCGCCGGAGGAGGCGAGCGCGCCGCTGCCCACGCGACAACGGCAAATTCTCGAGGCGCTGCTGTGCGGTGCCGACAACAAGACGGTCGCGTACGACCTCGACGTGGCGCCGTCGACCGTGTCGCAGACCGCGCGAACCGCGCTTCTGCTGTTGGGCGCCGATTGCACGCCTGCTCGAGCTTGCCCATTGCTGGCTCAGGCCGCCCAGGCGTCGTGCGAGGGGCGCGACGCACAGGGCCGCGCCTGCGCGATCGTCTACGAGGGGCAGACGTACCGCGTCGTGGGCGCGGCTCGCCCCGACGACGCGCTGGCGACGCTGCTCACGCCGGCCGAGTACGCCGTGGCGCGCTGTCTGCTCGAAGGGCAGCACTACGTGGACATTGCGCGGCATCGCGGTACGTCGACGCGCACGGTCGCCAATCAACTGGCGGCGGTGTTTCGGCGCATGGGTGTCTCGGGTCGTAGTAGTCTGCTGCGGCGCTTGATCGTGTCCGAGGACTTGAAGCTGCGTTCGGCCTGAGTCACCGAGAAATGCATGGGCGAAGCGCCAATCGCGCAAAGGCTGGGACGCTCGAGTTCAGTCCTGCATAGTCAATTGTTCTGGCTGCAGCGCGCCTGCGCGAGGCTAGGGTAGGCTGCTGCGCGAGGTGACGCGTGACTAGCAATGAATGGTTCTTGAATGTGTTGCCGTCGGATGACGAACTCGCGGCGCTCGGACATGATCCCTTGCGTTCGCTGCTCGACGTGGCGAAAACACGCGCTCCAATCGAAATCGGCTTCGAGGGTGAGCCCGACCCCGAATTGAAGAAGCTCTTCCAAGTAGCGACCAAAGCTGCGGCAAAGCTGAAGCAGAACAGCAGCTTCGTGCCCAACGCCGAAGAGCAAGAAGCCTTGCACGCGTTCATTCACTTGGTCGGTCGTCCCGCGCTGCGCACGATCGACGGTGAGCTCGTGGGTCCCCCGGAGAACCAGCGGCGGCTCTCGAGCGATCTCGCGCAGGTCAACCGGCTGCTCCCGAGTGTCGGCCGCCTAGACGACGCGAATCACACGCCCTTTGGCACGGGCTGGTTCATCGCCAAGGATCTCTTGATCACCAACAATCACGTCGTCGCGGCGTTGTGCGGGCTCAAAGTGCATACCGATCCCAACTGGCGGGAGAAGCTCTACAAGGCGGCGTCGGCGTCCAGCAAGGCATGGGCTAAGGATGAGTCCCTGCGTCCGCGCTGGAGCTCCGCCGATACCCCTCCGGGCGGCGCGGTTGGCGGCCGCGTCAAAGGAGTGCGCGCCCTGCACCCCGAGTTCGACGCGGCGCTGCTCGAAGTCGTCGGGGTGGCTGACAGCAAGGATCGCATTTTGACTGTTTCGGGCAAAGGTCCGGAGAAGCGCGTAGGACTCGAGATCTATCTGCTGGGTTATCCGGCCGCGCTCGCTGGCCAAACCAACCCGGCGGTGCTCAAGCTGTTGTTTGGAAATGGGCAGTCGGTCAGCAAGCGGGTCTCGCCCGGCAAGCTGCTCGACAAGAACCAGAGCACGCACGATGGCTCATCGCTCGGTGGCAGTTCCGGCTCTCCAGTGATCGCTTTCGACGATCACCACGTCCGGTCGCTGCATTTCAGTGGCGTCTACGGCACCAGCAACAGCGCCGTGCCGTTCTGGAAAATGCGCGAGGATCCGTTCTTGATCGACAACGGCATCGAGCTGGCAAAGTGACCGATCACGCGATCGTCATCGGTCTCGACAAATACGCGAGACCTGAGTGGAACTTGTCCGCGGCGGTCGCCGACGCCATGGAATTTGCGCGCTGGGTGACCGAGCCGGGCAAGGGCCGAGCGACGCCCGAAACGCTGACGCTCTTGCTGTCGCCGCTCGACGGAGTAGAGCCCGCGTTGCCCTTCACGCCAGCGTCGCAGCAAGAGATCGCCAAAGCGCTGCGGCGCTACCTCAACGGTCCTCCGATCGACGTCGATGTCACGTCGCGACTTTGGTTCTTTTACGCGGGTCACGCGGTCTCGGCCAGTTCGAGCGCGCCCGACGATCCACCGGTGCTCGTTCCACCCGAGGTGGATGATATCGACGCATACCTGTTCGAGCCCTTGGCGCTCACGAAATACCTGGGCGCGCTGCAGGTAAGAAAGCCTCAAACGCAGATCTTCTTCATTGATGCCTGCCGCGGCGTCGTGCAGTCGTCGACGCCCTTCGCAGCAACGAACGGCATCGCTTGGGATTTGGGCAAGCTCGGTAGCGGGCTTTCGGGCGCGCAATCGCAGCAAGTCGTCCTGTATGCGGCCACGCTGGGTGAATCGGCCAACGAAGTCGGAGCTTCCGGTGTCTTCAGCCAGGCGCTCCGCCAAGGGTTGCGGGGCCGCGGGCCGTACCTGAAGTCGGATGAAGAGTCCGGCACCTTCACGCTGGAGTTCAGCGCGCTCACCCGCTTCACGCAGCGACGCGTGCGCAGCTTGGTCGCCGACGCGATCAAGAAGGGGAAGAAGATCGAAGTCCAGGACCCGACGTCCAGTCTTTTTCGCAACCCAGGCGATCTGGTCCTCGAGCGATTCGAAGAGCTGCTCCCAGCCAAGTTGCGCGTGTTCGTTACCCCGCCCGGCGCTCGTCTGAACGGCAGAGCAGCCATCAAGACTGCGAGTCACACGGGCCGGTTCGTGCTGGTCGACGAGCTGACACCGCTCACCGATCCGGTGGTCTGGGAGCTACCGCCGGGTCCGCGTACGTTTCAGCTTTCTTCGCCCGGGTTTCGCACCGAAACCTGCACGGTCGACCTGATCGATGAGATCGCCGTCCCCGTCACGCTCAAGGAACTGACAGGAGCTCTCGAATCACTGGACTCGCGCAAGATGCTCGGGACGACGCCAAAAGCGTTCGACCCGAGCGCCGAGTCAGCCACCAGCGCGCGCGCCTCCGACGTCGCCGCAGGCAATCTCACGATCATTACCCACGATCGACTGGCGCGAGTCGTCGTAACCCAAGCAGGTAAGACGGTCTTGGCCCGCTACGGCGACGTGAAAAGTCAGCTATTCCCGATCGGCTCCTATCGAGCTTCGGTGACGTTTCCGGGCCTGCCGCCGATCGATCGGCCGTTCGTCATCGATCAGCACGAGCAGGAGCGGTGGGACGTCACGCCGTCCGCCACGCTGAGCTCGCGGCTCGTGAAGGCGCTCGACGGTGTCGGCATCCCGGTATCGAATTGCCTATCGCAGCCAGCCGAGGCCTTCGGAGCGACCACCACCACCCGGCTCGGCTCCCTGCTGGCCTGGGCGGCTTGGGCGGCGCGCTTTCCGAATTCGTCGAACGGAAACAAGCTGCGCGGCTTGGCGCTCGCGCCGCTGCCAGCCGCTGCTGCGGCCGTCCAGATCCTGCTCGGCGATGCGGCTCCCGCAGGTGAGGCTGAGTTTTTGGCGTCCGTTCAGGTCAGCTTCGGGGAGAGCGGAGGCGAGGCTGCGCTGACCCTTCAGCCCGTGGTTCAGCTGGCAGGGCTCGCGCTCGAGGCCTCGGCAGCAATCGAATCGTCGCAAGCCCACCTGGTGATCCTCGGGCGCGGGCTTCGCCCGATGAACCTGCCCGTACCGAAAATCACCGGCCACGTCCACGTGATCGTGATCGCGAGCGAGAGCGATGGGGGCATCGAAATTCAGCGCTTTCTTCTGCCACTCGAGCCACGGGCGGCCGGCTACCACGACCTGTCGGACGCCGTGCGGACGAGCGAGCTGCACGCACGCGCGCTGGCGGCTCGCACACCACTGCTTGCCAACGAGGCCGAGGATGCGCTCAATGACCCGCTGCTCGATCCGCTGACGACTGCGCTGGTCGGTTTTCGTCTCGCGCATCAGCGGCGCCTGGCCGCAGTCGGCACGGTCTGGCGCGTGGCGCTCGAGCGAGTCAGCCAATTGGCGCCTGATCTTCCGGACCTGCATGTGCTGGCGGCATTATCCGCCGACGAGCCGGCTACGCGAGCGAAACACATGGAGCGAGCGTCGGACGCCGGCGCCCCGATAATTGCCGACGGATTCGTGGCATTCGTCGCGTGGCTCGAAGAGCAGGCGGCAGAGCTTGGCCGGCCCCCGCCAGTCGCGGTTCGGGCGCTGGTACGCGGAGGAGCCTGGTCGCTGTTCGAGTCAGCGCGCCGCGGCGTCGGCGCTTCGCGCGCCGCTGTGCCGGCCAGCAGCCTCGTTACCTCCACGGCCCGCTGGGCGGCGCGGATTCAGCCGGCCAGTGAAGCAACTGTCAGGCTCGAGGCACCGGGCACCGGCTTGAGCGCTACGGCTTTCTTCGTCGCACCGGGGCGGCTGCTCACGATGGGCTTCGCGTTGCCGCAGCCGGTGGGGCGACCACTTTTGCCGGGCATGCTGCTGTCTCCGGAGTGGCTAGCAGCGGGCGTCGAGCGAGTGACTCTGCGTCGTCTGCTGGCGCTTTCCAGCGCGGGTCCGCAGGAGATGAGCAACTTGGCGATTCGGCTAGCGTTAGTCGAGACAGACGTCATGCCCGTGCCGGAGATTTCCCTCGACATGTCAGCGCCGAGTGTGGGGCAACGAGTGGCCGTGATCGCCCACAACGCGTTGGAGCTCTTCAGTACGAGCAGGCGCGATAAGAAAGCGATAGCCGCTGCGTTTGCCGCGCTCGAGAGCGGTGAGAAGGCAGTGATGCCGGGCGAGGTGACGGAGGTCGATCCTTCAGGTAGCTCGTTTAGCTATGACTGTTGGACACTCGCCGGTTCTGCTGGTGGTCCGGTAGTCGATCTAGAGACCGGCGCAGTGATCGGCATCCACTACGGCGGAACGCCGCCTGGCGCGAAGCGCAAGTTGGGCGTCGGTTTGCCTTGGTCATTCTTGGTCGGCGATCCGCTTTGGCTCGCCGCTAAAGCCTCATCGCGGGCCCGATCGTCGTCGAGCGCCGGCTAAAAAAATCGGCGGTGCTGGCGCTCGGCTTGCTCGGCGCATGTCAGTGCCCTTTTCTGGCCGCGCGGGTGAGGCGAGTCGTCAGCGCTCACTATCGAGCTGCGCCATCTGCGCCTCGGGATAGCGGCTGCCTTTGATCGCGCCTTTCGGGACCAAACGTTCCAGCTCTGCCATCTCCTCCGCTGTCAGCGGCCGCTGCAGCGCATCGAGCACGTCGAGCTGCGCGGGCGTCCGTGCTCCGCTGAGGGGCACGAAGTTCGGCTCCTTTTTCAGCACCCACGCCGTGCACAACTCTGCCGGGGTACGCCCCACCTTTGCCGCGAACGCTCGCAGCTTGTCTACGAGCACGTCGTTGTCTTTGCCTGCTTCGCCAGAAAAACGCGGCAAATGCGCCCGAACATCCTTGGCGCCGCTCGGCTTGCTGCCGCTCAAGAGGCCGCGTGACAGCACTCCAAAAAATGTCGCGCCGATGCCGAGCTCGCGTAGTACCGGAAAGATTTTTTCTTCCGGAGCGCGCGTCGCGATCGAGTACTCCATCTGCACGTCTGCAATCGGATGCACCGCGTGCGCGCGCCGGATCGTCTCGGCGCCCACTTCCGAGAGCCCGACGTATCTCACGTATCCCGCCTCGATCAAGTCCTTGATCGCGCCGACCGTTTCCTCGATCGGCACGTTCGGATCGAGCCGCGCCGGACGGTACACGTCGATCACCCGATACCGAGCCGCTGCAAGCTGTAGGTCGCGAAGTTTTTGACCGCGACCGGTCGTGCATCGAGCGCCAACATCCGTCCGGCCGGGTCGCGCATGGCGCCGAATTTCACCGAGATCACGACCTGGTCGCGACGCCGGCCCGCGAGCGCCCGCCCAACGAGCAGCTCATTGGCGCCCGAGCCATAGAAGTCGGCCGTGTCGATCAAAGTGACGCCGCGATCGATTGCTTCATGAATCGTCCGGATGCCGTCCTCGTCTTGCGATGCGCCAAACGGGCCCGACTTGCCCATGCTCAGCGAGCCCAAACCCATTGCCGAAACCTGTGGACCGTGCGTACCGAGCTTTGTCATCTTCATTGTCATGCGTCTCCTTGAGCTAGACCATGCGGCTCACGGCGCGCATTGATAATTGCCTGATTCGGGGACAGACTGGTACGGATGGAGTACCAATCGGATCAAGCCTTGGAGGAGCTTCGCGCTTTCGTCGCGGTGGTCGACGCCCAGGGCTTCCGTGCGGCGGCGCTAGCAACGCGGGGCCGAAAGGCCACCCTCAGCCGACGTGTGCAGGAGCTCGAAAAGCGCCTCGGTGTATCGCTGCTCGTGCGCACCACCCGCTCGATGCGCCTGACCGAGGAAGGACGCGCCTACTTCGAGCATGCGTCGCGTGCACTCGCGGCGGCGCGTGACGCGGAGGCCGCCGTTCTATCCGCCAAAGCCGAGCCGCGCGGCGTGTTGCGCGTGACCATCGCGTCGTCGTTGGCGTCGCGCATCGTCGACGACGTGGTCGCGCCGTACCTCGCCAAGTACCCGCACGTCAGGGTCGTCTTAAACGCGGCAGAGCGGCGCATCGACCTCGCTCGCGAGGCGTTCGATCTCGCCGTGTGGGGCGGCGCCCTCGATGATTCGCCGCTCGTCGCGCGCAAGCTCGGCGTCGCTTCCGGAGGCTACTTCGCGAGCCCGCGCTACCTCGCGCGGCGGGCCGCGCCAAAGTCACCCGATGAGCTCGCGAGCCACGATCTAGTGACCATCACCAAGGGCCACGGAGCCAGCGAGTGGCCCTTCTGGACGAGCGGAAAACAAAAACTCGTCCCGATTCGCCCGCGGCTGGTGGTCAACGACATCGAGCTCGCCGTGCGCGCGGCCCTCGCCGGCCTGGGCATCGCGCCCGCGCCGCTATCGATCGCGGAGCCCTACCTCGCAAAGAAAAAGCTCGTCGCCGTGCTGGCCAAATGGACCCCACCGGGCATCGACGTGCACGCGGTCTTCCCAGCAGGCGGCGCCCTCGTGCCGAAGACGCGCGCTTTCGTCGAAATGCTGCAAGTCTACTTCAATGCTGGCGCGCCGGGTGTTGGACGATGATGTCCGCTCTGCTCACCTTGCGCGTGTCCGCCGGGGCGTTGCGTCCCATTTCTACGCAGATCCACGAAGCGACGCGAGAGTGAGTCTCGGTTGACGCCACGAACGGTGAAATTACGTACCAGTTTGCGTTGTTCTTGAAACGCGAGGACGTGATCGCGGTCGCCGCGCGACTGAAGCCCTCGGGGAGGCCGCACCTGGCATCGCATCGGTACGCGGTTTGCGGCCTGGGCCGCTCGGCTTGCTGGATTTCGCTGTTGTCCGTTCGCCCATGGATGGCGAAATCCGACAATCAAGCGCCGTGCGTGGGGGAAATCAGCGCGCGGGAGCTGGTGGCTGCCTCTCGTTGAGCGTCGCTATTCGGCCGTGCGTGCTCGCAACCCTGCGGGATTGTGCATTTCGTCTTGCGACGGCGCTCGCTTTTCAATGACGGTTCGGCCTTGTTTCGAGCCGGAGATTCTGCGCGCGCGCTCAGCTCGAGCTCCCCAAATTCAACGGCACGTGGCATAGTCGCGCCGGTCCACGCGAACGCGGGAACTTCACCTGAACGTCGTGCTGGAAGAGGGCGGCCCTGATTTTGGGTCGCTCGGGTACGGGAGATCACGGACAAGCTGAGGTTAGGAGTTGGGTATGGCGGTTGATGAGGGTTCGTGTGTTCACGTCACGGCTCAGTCGAAGCTCGTACGCAATGAGGGCAGCCCGCTGTCCTGGTTTCAAGAGCGATTGTGGATCCACCACCAGCGCAGTCCAGAGAACACGAGCTACAATCTCCCCCTCTTGCTGCTCGTCCGAGGCAACGTCGATGTCTCGGCGCTTGAGCAGAGCTTGAGCGAAATCGTGGCCCGGCACGAGAGCTTACGCACCTACTACGGGCAGACGGACGAGGGAGAGCCCGTGCAGTTCGTCGCGCCGCCGCAGCCGGTGCGGCTGCCGGTGGTCGCTGTCGACCGCGCTCAGATGCTGACGCACCTCGAGCGACACCTCGAACACCGCTTCGACCTGCACCGGGGGCCCATCTTCATCGTGAGCTTGCTGCGCCTGTCGGCGGACCGGCACCTGCTCCTGTTCAACGTGCACCACATTGCGGCTGATGGTTGGTCGCTCACCACGGTCTTTTTGGGGGAGCTTCAGAGCGCTTACGCGGCGTTCTGTCGCGCAGAGCGGCCAGCATTGCCGCCGCTGACCGTCCAGTACAGGGATTACGCAAGCCTGCAGAGGGCTTGGGATATGTCCGCGCAGCTCGACTATTGGCGCCAGACGCTCGAGGGCTACGAGGACAGCCTCGAGCTCCCCTCGGAACGTGCTCGGCAGGCAAAATCCGGGACGAAGAGCAGAAGCTTCGTTTATCGATATTCGAGCGAGTTTGCGAAAAATCTGGAGCGTTTGTCGCGCCAGCACGGCTGCACGCTGTTCATGTCCTTGCTTGCGGCGCTCGGCGTCACGCTGAGCCGCTATACGAACAAGGACGACCTTTGCATCGGCACCACGACGTCCGAGCGAAAGGAGCTCGAGCTCGAGCCGCTGATTGGGTTCTTCGTCAATATCTTGCCGTTGCGGCTGCAGATCGACGAACAGGCCAGCGTCAGCGCGCTGCTCACTGCGGTGCGTGCACAGGTGCTGGGCGCGTTCGCGCATGCCATGCCCTTCGAACGGATCCTACGCGGGACTGAGGTTGCGCGTCGCGGAAGCGCAAATCCGCTGGTCCCCGTCATCATGAGGCATCAAAACTTTCCTCGGACCTCGCTGGACGGTCCGCTGCCAGGTGCCGTGAGCTTCGGCTCCTACCCCGATCCCGACGAGAGTGACGACGCGGTTCGTAGGCTGCTTGCAAGAGAGGACGTGCCTGCTCGATGCGAGATCGAGCTGTCGTATTCGGGGGCCGCCGACGAACTCGAGGTGGAGGTGGTGTATGCCTCCGATCTCTACGACCGGAAGGCCATCGAACGCTTGCTGGCGCACCACGAACGAGTGCTGGAAGGCATGTTCAGCGACGCCAATCAGCGCGTGCTCGATCTGCCGCTCCTGCGCGACGCCGACATTCAGAAGCTGATCCGGCAGTTCAATCGCGCGCCGCTGACCCGAGCTCCAACGTGGTCCTTCGTCCAGCGCTTCGACGCGCAGGTCGAGCGGGTACCAAGTTCGGTGGCGTGCTGGGACGAGCGTGGTGTGTGGAGCTACCTCGACCTCGCACGCCACGCGAACCAGCTGGCGCACGCGCTGACCGCGCGGGGCGTCGCGCGCGGGGATCTGGTGGGCGTGTGTCTGGATCGAAGCGGCAAGCTTTTGGCGACCTTGCTCGGGATCTGGAAGGCGGGCGCGGCGTACGTGCCGCTCGACCCGAGTTACCCGACGGCATACCTGCGGCAAATCCTCGATGACGCGCGCCCGAGCGCCGTCGTTTGCGGCACCCAACAGCAAGCGTTGCTCGAGCTCGACGACGCTCAGTGCGTGCGGCTCGAACAGATCTGGGGCGCTGAGTCGAAACACCCGAATCCGCCACCGGAGCTCCACGCGGGGCCCGATGCGCTCGCGTATGTCATGTATACTTCGGGGTCCACGGGCAAGCCCAAGGGCGTTCGCGTTCCTCATCGCCAGCTCAACAACTGGCTGAGCGCTCTCGAAGCTTGGTTGCCGTTCGCGGCAGGTGAGGTGGTTGGCCAAAAGACGACTTTCGTCTTTGCAGTCGCGGTCAAGGAGCTGTTCGCAGGCCTGCTCAACGGCTGCCCTCAGGTGTTCATCGGCAACGATACCGTCCGAGATCCGGCGGCGTTCGTCGCTGCGCTGGCCGAGTACCGCGTCAGCCGCCTCAACATCGGGCCGTCGCATCTCGCGAGCGTCATGGAGTACTTGAAATCCAGCGGGCGAGAGCTGCCGGCGTTGAGGGTTTGCATCACCGCTGGCGAGCCGCTGCCGAAAGCCTTGGTGCTCGCTTTCCGCGAGCTGTTTCCAACCGCTCGCCTGCTCAACAACTACGGGTGCACCGAGTTGAACGACATCACCTACTTCGATACGTTGAGCTTCGACGGTCGACGAGACTTCGTTCCGATCGGCACGCCAATCGCCAACACCAAGGTGTATGTGCTCGACCGTCAGGGCAGGCTAGTGCCGGAAGGCGTCCCTGGGGAGCTGCACGTGGCCTCGGTCGGCGTCCCGGAGGGGTATCACGGTCTCGATCGCCTGACCGCCGAACGCTTCGTGCCCAATCCATTCGGCGCTGAGCCGAGCGATCGCCTGTACAACACGGGCGATGTGGTCCGATATCTACCGGACGGCACGCTCGACTTCATCGGTCGTTGGGACTTTCAGGTCAAAGTGCGGGGCTTCCGCGTGGACGTGCGCCACGTCGAGAAGGTGCTCGGCGACTTCGCTGGCATCCGCGCGCGGGCGGTCGTAGGCGAAGGCGAGCGGCTGATCGCGTTCTATACCAGTGAGCCGGGCAAGGCAGTGCAGCTGACGGAGCTGCGCAGGTTCTTGCAAGACAGGCTCCCCGCATACATGGTGCCCGACGCGTTCGTCCTGCTGGATGCGATGCCGCAGTTACCGAACGGCAAGTTGAACCGTCGCGCGCTGATCGAGCTGCAGGGCGCGCCACAACACCGCTTTACGTCCGAGGAGCTCCCCGCGACCCCGACCGAGCGCGCGCTCGCAGGTATCTGGGGCATCGTGGTGAACATGCCCGTCGAGCGCATTGGTCGCCAAGCGCACTTCTTCGAGATCGGGGGGCACTCGCTGTCTGCCATGCGCATCTTGGCGAGAATTAAGGACGTATTCCGCGTCGAGCTCGATGTGTCGTCGATCTTCGACTCGCCCAGGCTCGACTCGATCGCCGCGGCGATTGACCGCGAGATCGCGCGCCTCGCCCCGAGCGAGCGCGAAGCTGCCGCCCGACGAGCGTCGAGGCCGGGGGCAGGCACGGGACTGCTTCACGACAAAGTGGTGCTGGTCACCGGTGCTAGTCGTGGCATCGGCCTCGCCATCGCGCTCCTGCTCGCCGAGCATGGCGCAAAGGTAGCCATCAACTACCGGGACAGTGAAGCGCAAGCGAGGCGTGTCAAAGCGCAGATCGAGACGGAGGGCGGAACCGCCGAGGTCTTCGGAGCGGACGTGACGCGTGCCGCCGACGTGGCCAATATGGTGGAGGCAATCCACCAGCGCTTCGAGCGCATCGACGTCCTGGTGGCGAACGCGCACATCCACTTTCGTCATCGCGCCTTCGTCGACTACGAGTGGGCAGATCTCGAGCACAAACTCACCGATGAGCTCAAGGCAATGTTTTATCCATGCCAGGCGGTCGCTCCGGACATGCTCCGGCGCAAGAGTGGCAGCATCGTAGCGATCTCGAGCAGCCTCTCCAAACGCAGCGAGCAGGGCTTCTTAGCGCAGAGCACGGCCAAGGCTGCCGTCGATGCTTTCGTTCGTGCGCTAGCCGCGGAGCTTGGGCCTGGCGGCGTCCGCGTCAACACGGTCGCTCCGGGAGTTACTCTGACGGACGCGGCCATGCCCATGGCGCCTGCGGTCAAGGAGGCGATCGCTGCTAGGTGCCCGATGCGCCGCAACGCGCTGCCCGAGGACATGGCCGGTGCCGTGCTCTTCTTGGCCAGTGAGCTTTCGCGCTTCATGACCGGCACTTACTTGCCGGTGGATGGCGGGTTCACGATGTTGTAGCGCCGCGCGGGGGAGGGTCTTTTCTCCAACGAAAGCTCGAGTCCAGAGTATGACCGCCAAGCTTCTCGTCATCGACAACTACGACTCCTTTACCTTCAACCTGGTTCAGATGTTCCGGAGTTACGCTTTGGACATCTCGGTGTTTCGCGCCGACGCGCTGTCGGTGGAAGACGCCGCGCGAGCACGGCCCGACTATGTCCTCGTGAGCCCCGGCCCCAAGAGCCCGAGCGCCGCCGGGATCTCGACGGAGCTCATCCGTCGCTGCCAGGGCGAGTTCCCCATTCTAGGTGTGTGCTTGGGAATGCAGTGCATGAACGAGGCGTTCGGCGGCAGCACGGTGCATGCGCCGGTTCCGATGCACGGCAAGACGAGCGCCGTACATCACGACGGAATGGGTCTCTTCGAAGGCGTCCCCCAACCGTTTACGGTCGCGCGCTATCACTCACTGGCCATCACGGACATCAGTGATAGTTTGAAGGTCAACGCCCGGTCCGCGGACGGCGTGCCCATGGCAGTCCAGCACGTGCGCCATCCGCTGTTCGGCGTCCAGTTTCATCCGGAAAGTTTCCTCACTCAGCACGGGTTCACGCTGCTTGAGAATTTTCTGCGCTCGGGTCCGCTGAAAGGAACCCTCCCGTGAACACAGCTGCGATCGACGCCGGCCTGCCCTGGCTCCGAACAGTGACGGGGGTGCACTCCGAGCCGCTCGACCTGAATGAACCATTCATGGAAATGGTGCGCCGTTTCGCGCATCTGCCCGGCACCGTGGCGCTGATCAGCGGTGGTGCGCTCGACTGCGCCCGTCACCACATCCTCGGCGTCTACCCATGGCTTTCGCTGAGCGGGCAGCGCACGCGGACCACGCTCGTTGACGGCGAGCATCGCGTCGAACTCGACCTTGACCCGTTCACCACGCTGAGTCGCGTGCTCGGGCATTGCAACGTGCGGGATCCGGGAGCGCCGCTGCCTCTATGCAGCGGGCTGCTCGGCTACCTCGCGTACGATTTGAAAGATTGCCTCGAACAGCTGCCGAGGACGAGCATCGACGATCTCGATTTGCCGCTGATGCACCTGGTCGCGCCAGCCATCATCGTGATCCAAGACCGAGTCTCGGAAGCGACGACGCTGCTGGCGATGCGCTTGCAGGGGGATGACGCTGCGCTTCGCCAACACGTGGCGCGCTTCAAGCAGGCGCTCAGCGAGCCTGCGCCGAGTGCGCGGCCTCCGCAAGCAGCCAG